>Ga0114996_10001710_pt1 | contig 29129 bp, 28 predicted proteins | sample ArcticOcean_MG_C_4_FD_87039 | JGI IMG/M metagenome (GOLD analysis project Ga0114996, IMG submission 87039) | Marine microbial communities from western Arctic Ocean - ArcticOcean_MG_CB4_134 | ecosystem: Environmental > Aquatic > Marine > Oceanic | place: Arctic Ocean: Canada Basin | collected... | reverse complement strand
TGGCCTGCGCCTCCCCGCCGTTGTTCCTCCACTCCTTCTCGGCGTGCAATAAATAAAGGAATGGGTGTTCCGTCGATTGGCGCCCTAGTAAACCCAATGAGACGCAGCGCACCACGCCCGGCCAATCTCCTAAAAAAAGCGCCGATGAAGATGGCCAGTGCGACCATTCCGCTGTTTCGATCACCGTTGGAGCGGGGGCAAAGTACTCGGCTTCGAATGCCTTTTTTGATGTGCTATAATATTCCATGCTGCCGCTGCCCGATTCCATGCCAACAAAACCGTGCGCCGCATAGATATGGTAGGGCGGACTGTCGTACCCTGTGCCCAAGAAAAGTGCCCGACCACCCCGCTGGCGGAAATGATCCATCTGCCAACCCATTAGCTGAGAAGCCGCACCTTTCCTGCGCTCCTCGGGTTTGGTAAACACATGGCCCAGATGCCCCACTCCGTGGTGCTCGGCTGTCATTATATTGGCAAAGGGTTCCCCATCGCGGCACAATAGGTAGAAATACACCTCAATGCCCAATTCTTGCTGCAGGACCGCGGTATTCTGCCAACTCCACAGCCCCGTTTTGTGGACCAGGAGGGCTTCGACCCGCTCCGCCCATTCCAGATCCGGTCCCCTGACGACGGCCACATCTACTTTTTCCCCCGTCTTCAGTTCAATCCGTCCGCTAAATTCACTCATGCTTTCTGTCTCTCTTTAGAGCGGCCGAATATTTACCACTCTGCACCCACCTTCAAAAGCCGGCGTCGTCACATACTGATAGCGATCTTCTCTGAAAGCATCGGCATGCGGAAAATGTACGTGGCCGCAGAAAATAGCGGCCAGATTCTCCGCCGCACCCTGCATCAGCAATTGGCAGCAGGCCTGCGTACTATCACTGACTCCCGGTATATTCCATTTCTGTTTTCCTTCTTCACTCCAGCCCTCTTCAGCTCCCATCATAATAGGCTCTTGCCAATGTTCCATGACAGCAGGCATCAACGAAGGCAGACAAAGAGGAATGTGAATAAAAAGCAGACACGGTTGTCCCGTAGCCAACTGCTCTTTTAGGAAAGCCAATTGCTCGACGCTCACCAAGTAGTTGCTATTGTCGAGCGCAATCAGGCGCACGCCCCCCACCTCCACAGCCTGGTACGCCGGATTGCCGTTGGTCAACTTGTGGAAGCGCGGATAATGTGCCTGCCGAGTCTCTTCATTCCATTCCAGGTGGGGGAAATGCCAATCGTGATTCCCCAGGGTGTATAAGAAGGGAGTGCCCAACGACTCCACGCCCCGAGTGATCGCGTCCAAAGCCGCATGGGAAGGAAAATGAGTGATATCTCCGGTCAATGCCGTGAAATCTGCTCCAACCTCTCGACCCTTTTCGATCAACTCCTCAAAAATTTGGCTGGCCGGCACTTCCCCCGGGGTGCGCTGCCTGAAAGACCGCCCTATACTCTCCACGTGTTCGGCCGCTTCTGGATCGCGCTCGTCGCTCTCGACCATGTGGCTATCGGTAATGTGCATGAGCGTCAACTCGTTTGGCAATCCCTCAATTAGAATCGTCGCCTCATTCTCCCGACCCACATCCAGATGTTCAATTTTCATCTGCTACCTCGCTTTCCTATTTTGTTGAACTATATTGTTATTGCTCCTAAAGATGGGAAAGTGCCGCCAGGGTAATCTCGCGGCTTTTCTTTAACGCAGTTAGGGGATCCTCTAGTTCGGGATTCAGTTCGAGGCTGACCTCTCCGCCATAGCCAATGTTGACCAGCGCAGCCAGGGCGGCTTGCAGCACTCCTTCTGTCAACACTCCGTCCGTCAAACCCAAGTGCAAGTCGCCCACTCCGTCGTTGTCGTCGAGGTGCACGTACCCCAATTGCGCACCGGCGGCCTGGATCGCCGCCGCCGGATCTTCTTTTGATATCTGCGCGTGGCCGATATCGAAAAGTAAGTAGAGATTGGGATGGCTAATCGCGCGCAATAAGCCCAGGGTAGTGGCTACCGTGGGCAGCGCCGTCCCTGGAAAGTGTTCAACGCAGAGTTTGATCCCTAACTCATCAGCACGGTCGGCCAGGTGCACTAGAGATTGAGCGTAGCGCTCCAGCCCCCCGGCATCCTCGCTTTTCTCTGGTACCACATACGCCGTTTTGACACCCAGGGCAGCGCCATACTCCAGCGCCTTCTCGATGTATTCGACGGCCTGGGCAATTGTTTCTTCATCGTGGCTGTAGAGTGCTACCTCTGCGGGCATGCCCTGGGAAACGGCAATACAGGAGACGCGCAAATTGTGCTCCCGGGCCTCCCCATCAACGGTGTGGGGCCGCACATCGATGACATCAAAACCAGCGGCAGCAATTTCTTTTACGGTTTCATCGATTGAAGCGGTAAGCGCCCAGATGCAGCACGATAGGTCCATGTTATTTTCCCTTTCTGTGGGATATGGAAAAATTCCTACTCGAACGGTAGCCCAATAACATCGGCCTTCATCTAGGGCGTATCAAGTCGGCGTGGACTGACTATAGAGTCACTTTACACTTCCAACGTCTCGGCCAACTCCTCCCACTCCTGCCACAACCCCTCCATCTGCTTCTCAAGCTGCTGGTACTCCATGCCCAACGCCTGCACTTGCTCCACATCCTGTTGCTCTCCTGCGCGGCCAATTTCTTTGCTTAATTCCTCCAATTGCTGCTCCAAATCGTGGATTTCTTCTTCCAACTCTTGCTGCCGCTTCTGCATGCGCTCGCCCTGCTTGCGCAGCCGCCTCTCCTCCTTCTGCGCCTGGCGCTGCTGCTGCCGTTCTTCGCGTTCATCCACCTTGCCGCTGCCGGCCACTGTCCGCCCCTCGCTGCGCCATTCCATGTACTCTTTCCAACTTCCTTCCAATGCCTGCATTGAACCATCGCCGACAATCCAAATATGGGTGGACAGAGCCTGGATCAGAAAACGATCGTGACTGACCAGAATCAGCGTTCCGTCAAAGTAATTGAGCACGTCTTCCAACACCTCTTGGGAGGCGATATCCAGATGGTTGGTCGGCTCGTCTAAAAGCAGCACATTGACTTCCTGCAGAGCCAGTCGCGCCAGCGCCACCCGGCTGCGCTGGCCACCGCTCAATTCGCCGATGCGCTTGTATACATCGTCGCCCTGGAAAAGATAATTGGCCAGCACAGGCCGTAGCTCATTGGGCTTCATTTCTGGCTTGATTTGGCGCGCCGCCTCCAATACCGTCATCTCCGGGTCCAGGTAATCGTGCGTCTGCGATAGATAGCCCAATTCGACGCTGGCTCCATGGCGGATATGGCCGCCCAATAAATCGATCTCACCGAGGATACTGCGCACCATAGTTGTCTTGCCCACACCGTTGGGCCCTACTACGGCCACCCGTTGCCCGCGCCGCACCAAAGTATCGCGGATCTCTACTATCGGTGTGCCCGCTTCGTATCCCATCGCCGCTTCCCCAAACTCTAGCACCCTATCGCCGCTGCGTTTGGGCGGCGACAAACGCACCCGAATGCGCGGCGATTGCTGTGGTTTTTCTATGGCCTCGTCGCGCATAAAACGCTCTAGGCGCACTCGCCGCCCCTGCGCCTCCTTGGTGCGCTGGCCAGCAATGTAGCGCCGCACAAAATCCTCAGTCTGAGCGATATAGTCCTGCTGTTCCTCCCATTGTTTGAGACGTTGCTGGTAACGCTCCTGGCGCTGGCGCGCATAGGCGCTATAATTGCCGCGATAGCGTTCCAACACCCCAAATGCCATCTCCCAGGTGCGGTTGGTTACTTCGTCAAGAAAATAGCGATCATGCGAGACCACCACGATACTGCCCTTGAAATTTTGCGCCCAATTCTCCAACCATTCCACCGCCACCAGATCCAGATGATTGGTCGGCTCGTCCAAAAGCAGTAAATCGGGTTCCTCCAGAATTAACTGCGCCAAGAGCAAGCGCGTTTTCTGCCCACCACTCAATTGCGCCACTGGCTGGTCAAATTGCTCGGGGCCAAAACCCAATCCGCTGAGCACCATGCCAATGCGCGTTTCGTATTGGTAACCGCCCGCATGTTCAAACTCGGACTGCAATTGGCTGTAGCGTTGCAAGATACCCTCATCATCTAGCCGTTCTGCCAAATCACTCAATTCGGTTTCTTGACGGCGTAGATCGACAAACACTGCCAGCATGGTCTGCCATAGGGTAGCTCCCTCTAACAGCGGCGGATCTTGGGGCAAATATCCCAGACGCAAACCCCGCTTGGTGTCGAGTTTGCCGCTGGTAGCCTCTTCTATACCGGCCAGTAGACGCAACAGCGTGGTTTTGCCTTCGCCGTTAGGTCCCACCAGGCCAATGCGGTCCTGGTGCTCGATACTGAAAGACGCGTTTTTGAACACGTCGAGGGCGCCATAGTACTTGCCTAGGCCCGCGGCGCGGATGAGCGACATAATTTACCTCGTTATGGACGCGATAGATCGGTTAGTTTTGCTCTGTCGAAAAGTAGGCAAAGCCACCTGATCTGTCACTCCCATCCTTGCAAGTCGAAATCCTGTTGAAATTGGACAAACCCCTCCAGATTAGTCCCGGCCAAAATGTGTCGAGGATCACAACATAGTAGGCGCTGGTCTCGTTATTATATACATTACGTATGACTTAACTTCGCTATGAAAGTGTCTGATTACGTCAATTGCCGCCGCACTGATCGTCCAGCAGAAAACGATTTAGAGGAGATAGACGCATGACCGCCGGCTCCCCCCAAGACAGGAGCAAAGAGGAGCTCGCAGCTGAACTCGAGGAGCTGAAACAACGCCTCGTCCAACTCGAAGAGCGGGAATTGGTCTTGTCGGAAGCCAAGTACCGCGCCTTGATTGAGGGAAGTTCGGATTTTATCTACGTGCTCGATAGCGATGGGCATTTCACCTTTGCCAACAGCGAGATCGAACACCTTCTAGGCTACACGGCTGAAGAGATTATTGGCAAACATTTTTCCGACGTGCTCCACCCGGAGGATTCTGGGACTCTGGGCCGCGCTTTCCACGAGCGCCGCACCGGCGAACGCGCCTCGAGACGAATTGAAGTCCGCCTCAATTCACGGCGCGGCGACACCCGCGATGTGGAGATCGACATACGCCATTTCTCCATCAGCGCCAGCGGCCTCTACCAGGACGAAACCTTTATCGGCACCCACGGGGTGGCCCGCGACATCACCGAGCGCAAATACCAGGAAACCAAACGCCGGGCCCTACAGAAAATGCGCGAAACGGTTTGGAGTATGGGCAACCCCGACGATATATTGCGGGTATTGGACGTCGTGCGCGAATGCCTCGACATCATGCAAATAGACTTTGTCCATTGCAGCGTCCACGTCATCGACATGAACGACCCGCCCACACTGCAAACCTACAGCACCTACGAATCGACCGGCATCAGCAAACGCGGCGAGTGGATGGTCGCCGACGAAGGCGGCCTGGGCCGCACCCTCGTCGATATCTGGCAACGCGGCGCCCCGGCCTACTGCCGCGATTTGGAGACTCAGGACACTTATCAGGATCCCGAACGCATCGCCGCACTCTACGGACCAGTGCGCGCTATCATCGACGTGCCTTTTTCTCACGGCACACTGACCGTCTGTAGCGATCGGCCCAGCGCTTTTCCACCGCGCTCTATCTGGTTTTTTCAGGAATTGGCCGAAGCCCTTTCGGAAGGTTTTCGGCGCATGGAGGATCTGCAGCAACTAGCCCAGTCGGAGCAGCGCTACCGCACCCTGGTAGAAACGCCCAATTTCGTCGTCATGCTGATCGACGGTGAGGGCAATTACCTCTACCTCAGTCCGCAAATCCACGACTGGCTCGGTTATGCGCCGGAGGACTTTTACAGCGAATCCAATATCCTGCAAGACCTGGTCCACCCCGACGATTTGTCGACGGTGCAATCTATCTATCTTTTTGACCAGCCTACTGAGCCCACTGAGATAGAGTACCGCTGGCGTGACCGCCGCGGCGATTTCCACTGGGCCCTGGCCTCCATTTTCCCTATCTACGAAAACGAGGGCGACCGGCAGATCAACCGCGTCAACCTAATCCAGGTGGTGGTCCAGGACATTACCGAACGGCGCCGCGCCCAGGAACAGATCAAAACTTCACTCGAAGAAAAGGAAATCCTGCTCAAGGAGATCCACCACCGAGTCAAAAACAATCTGCAGATCGTCTCCGGCCTGCTCCATCTGCAATCGCGCCATATCCAGGACGAGAAAATCCTCGCCGCCTTCGACAACAGCCAGCACCGCATCGCCTCCATGGCTATGGTACACGAGGAACTCTATCGCTCCCAGGACCTCACCCGCATTGATTTTTCCACCTATATCCACAACCTTGTCGACCATCTCTTCGAATCATTTAGCGCCGATACCCGACACATCGCCCTAGACATTCAGATAGAAGACACTTTTGTGGAAATAGATACCGCCATCCCCCTGGGCTTAATCGTCAATGAATTGGTCACCAATGCGCTAAAACACGCTTTTCCCGAAGATGCTACAGGCACCATACGCATTGCCTTGACCACATCGGGCACCGGCGATTTTACCCTGATCATCGGCGACGATGGCAAAGGTTTGCCTCCAGAGGTAGATCTGCAGCAATCTTCTTCGCTTGGCCTCAAGCTGGTCGATTCGCTTACCTCCCAACTCAAAGCAACGCTCGAATACGACCGCAGCGCCGGCACGACCTATACCATATCGCACCGCGCCCAATAAAAGGCCGTCTCTCTCTCGAGAGGCGGCCCTGACCGGCTTCATTTTAATAAAGCTTAAGCAGCGTGACGTTTGGTCCGCGCGCCGCGCAATTCGTCGAGCAAAACCATCCAGACATCTTCGTAGTCTTGCAAGACCTGGGTCCACGCGCTCCAGTCACATTCGCCACTCTGCAATTGGCGCGCCGCCCCGTTTACAGCCTGTTCGGCCTCTTGGACTTCAAAGCGCTCAGCCACCTGACGCATGGAAATGGGACCAAAGGCTTGCCGCACTCGGTTGATTACGGCACTGAGTTCGTTGCCCAACCGGGCCAGCGGATAGGATCTGTCTGCGAATCTTTTGCCCACTTTATCACCTCCTGGGGGAGTTTTCGGGTCCGGGGATTGAACCCGTAGAGGACCTGGAAAAGTAGTGCGTATACTGAACATTAGTGTAGTATTAATATACTGCACATTCGTATAGGTGTCAAGTTAAAAAGGTACTTTTATTAATTCATCCTAAAATAATATAACTCATTGTATTTACTTATCTTTTAATTGTTACAAACAAGCATAATACAGACAAAATTGTCCATATTGAAATATTTTTCTGCCCTCTTATTTCCGTACCAGGTGATTGCCCTCTTCCACTGCAATAAATAGCTAAAAACGCTTCATCGCTTTCTTATCTAATCGCGCAGCTTGACCCGAACTCGATATATCCTTAGTAAATAAGCACGAATACAAATCACCATACATTACCAATCCTTGAAATAACCAGAAAAAGGATCACCATGGCAGAATTGCAAATCAGAGAGTTGGGCCGCACCGGCATGCAGGCCAAAACCTTAGGCCTAGGTTGTGCCTTCTTCGGCGGCGACAAAAGTTCAGACGAGGATACCATCGCCGGGGTGCGCCACGCCATCGAATTGGGGCTCAATTACGTCGACACCTCACCCGCCTACGGTGCTAGTGAGCGCCGCGTCGGCCTGGCCCTGGAAGGCGGTTGGCGCGATAAAATATACCTGCAAACCAAGACGGGCACCCATCCTGAACGCCGCGGCTATACCGCCGCCGATACCCGTTGGAGTGTCGAGAACAGCCTGCGCCTACTCAAGACCGACTACTTTGATTCCGTCCTCATCCACGACCCACTCGACATAGAACCTCCCCTAGCGCCGGATCACGCTCTAGACGAACTGCTCAAAATGAAAGAAGAAGGACTCATCGGCCACATCGGCCTGGGGGTGCGCCAGCACGAATTCCACCGCCGCGCCATCGAAACTGGGCACATCGAGATTGTGCTGACTTACCTGGATTATACCTTGCTGGACCAATCCGTCGCTGCCACCACTCTCCCCCTCGCCAAAGAGAAGGGAGTGGGCGTCATCCTGGCCAGCGTACTAGGCATGGGACGCCTGGCCGGCCCCGAACCCGACGACAATAACGAACCCCTAGCCCACCGTATGTGGCAGTGGTGTCGTCAGCGCGACATCAATATCCGCCACCTGGCCATGCAGTTCTGCATGGCAGCCCCTATCGACGGCATTTGCATGTCCGGTCCCTGCACCAAACAGCAAGTTGATGAGGTCTACCAAGCGGCCACAGCCGAAGTGCCAACCGAGGTCTGGGCGGAATTTAAGCAGGAATTCGGGGTAGGATTATAACAACGCTGCCCAAACCCGGTTATCTTGTAATGGAATAGGAATATGGCCTGGACTGCTTTATTGCTCGACCTGGTTCCGGTGCTGATCTTTGTCATCTTCGATCGGTTCGGAAAAATAAAATACGCAGTAGCCGGCGCCGTGTTAGCGGCCCTACTGGAACTTCTGGTCAGCCACTTTATTTTGGGCGGAATAGACGTAATATCTATCGTCTACGCAAGCCTCTTCCTGGTCTTTGGTGGGCTGTCTTACAAATTCAACAACTCTTTCTTTTTTAAATTAAAACCCGCCTTTATCAGCTTAGTCACTGGTCTAGTTTTTGCGATCACCTACGCCAGTGGCAAACCCTTCATGGTTCTACTCCTCGAGCGTTACAGTGATTCGCTGCCCAGTCAAGTCAACCATCTCATCACATCTGCCCACTGGCAACAGATCTTCACACGTGTCTCCTTCAATCTCATTTTTGGTCTTTTTGCCCACGCCGCTCTAATCGCCTGGGTCGCCCGCCACCATAGCACCTGGTGGTGGTTCGCCGCTTCCTACGGAGGAGGATTTGCGGTCGTATATCTCGCCTTACAACTCGCTCTGTAGTTTGCCAGGCATACTTCACCTACTTCTACAGATGGCAGAGAAAAATGTTATGAGAGATTTGCTATAATCGGAGAAGAAATGACTGAGAGGGTATCCTAGCGGTTCTCGACCAAATAAATCGCCAGTACCACCAGATTAACCACCATGGGCAGAAAAGTACAAACCGAAATTGCGACGAGCCAATTTATGCCTTTTTTCTGTGCCATACCGACCTCCTTGTAACGTACTGGTCACTGACCAGACTCTATCGTTATAGATCGGCATAAAGCAAAAATTATCCAGCGCATTAGCAACGGGCTTGCCCCGCCCCTTTTCCAGGCCGCATCATCCCAAATCCATTATCCAGCACCAGTGCCTCCAGACCCTGCGCCAATTAGGACAACTGACGGCCTCAATCAAAAAACCCTAGATCGTCAACGGCGTGCTGCCGCGCCAAATCTTGGTTGAGCGTCACGCCTAGGCCGGGCTGTTCGCTCAAAGCGATATGGCCGTCTTCAATGAGTGTCTCCTCCACTAGGCCGTACCAGAATGGATGGTCGAGGTGGTGAAATTCTAGTGCCAGAAAATTGGGGACGGCCGCACACACGTGGCAGGCGGCATAGGTGCCGATAGGACCGCAAATATTGTGCGGCGCCAGGGGGATATAATACATGTCGGCCAATTCGGCGATGCGCCTGCCTTCCGACAAACCACCCGCCTTGGCAAAATCCGGAGAAATGATATCGGCGGCTTGGCTCTGGATGAGGTCGCGAAAACCGAAACGCGTGTAAAAATTTTCACCCGTGCAGATGGGCGTGCGCGTCGCCTCCCTAACCCGGGCCATGGCCGCGATATTCTCGGCCGGAATAGGATCTTCGAGCCACAGTAAGTCCAATTCTTCAAAAGCGTACGCCACTTTGAGAATATCCACCGGAGCGTAGGCCCAATGCGCGTCGATGGCTAGATCCGTATTGGAATCGAGGGCTTGGCGCGCTGCAGTGACCACCTCGACATAATGGGCGATATCGTCGTTGCTGATACAGCGATTGTAGGGGTCGCGCCGTGAAGGCAGCGGATCGATATCAAACTTTATCGCCGTAAACCCTCGGGCCTCGACCTCTCTAGCCTTTGCAGCATAGGCCTCGGGCGTCTCTTCGTCGCCGGCGTGGCAATCGTTGTAGAGGCGAATCCGTTCGCGGAAACGCCCACCTAACAATTGCCAGATCGGCACTCCGCAAGCCTGCCCCGTCAAATCCCACAACGCCATCTCAATCCCACTAATCGCACTCATTACCGCCCCCTGATAATACCCCGAAGCCGACATAGAGCCCATCATGTCGCGAAACAATTTATCGACGTGGCGCGGATCCTGCCCTATCAGGGCCCGCCCCAGACGCGGATCCACGGCAATCTGATGCACTCCGGCGCCGTGGTACGCCTCGCCAATACCGACCAAACCCTCGTCTGTCACTACCTTGACCAGCACCCAAGGCATAGGCTGCAAGAGCACGGCACCTACATGGGTAATTTTCATAACTTCCTTCCTCTTTTCTTCTTTGTGCAGTACTATATTTGAGACTGCCAAATTCACTTAAAAGTTCGCGACCGCAATAATAGAAAATACCGCCCTATCTATCAATACACCCGACGGAGCGAATCATGTCGACAATAGGAGATTTCTTCGCAGAAAATGGGTATTACCTGGCCAAAGGCGTCTACGCGCCGGCCACAGTAGAAGCGCTGGAGCACGACTTTGATCGCATGGTCGTCCAACTCAACCAGAGTGGAGAAAACGTCAACGGCAGATGGGGTAGTCCGCTGACCCAGGACATCGAAGCCGACGACACGGTAGTCCTGCACACCCACAACGTACAGAGCTATTCCTCCGTCTGGCTCCAGGCCATCCAGCAAAAGACTTTTCTCGACCTCGCAGCTGCCATTCTAGGTCCGGATATTATCCTGCACCACAGCAAGCTTTTTCAGAAACCACCCGAAAAGGGAGCCGCCTTTCCGATGCACCAAGATTGGCAATACTTCCCCACCCTCAAAGACACTATGATGGCCGCTATTATCCACGTTTCGCCGGCAACCGACGCCATGGGCTGCGTGCGCGTCTACCCCGGTTCGCACCGCTTGGGACGACAGCAAGGTTCTATGGGAAGTGGGGAAAACAACGAGCTGCACCGACAATACCCCATCGAGGCAGCAACCGTGCTGGAAGCCGAGCCTGGAGACGTAGTGTTCTTCCACTACTTTACCTTGCACGGTTCCATGCCCAATAGGTCGGAGCATACACGCAAGACCGTGTTGGTACAGCTATACGCCGGCGACGACGCGGTGGAAGAAGGAAACCAACACACCGATCTGCGCCTGGCTCTAAAAGGCTGGAATCATCACGCCACACGCCGCAGCGTAGGCCAAATCCAGGGATAAATTTTAATACTTAGGCCGCCACCAATTGATTGTCGACTAAATAGCGGGTGCGTTCGAGCTTTTCCTCTATCATACTGCGGCGCACCTGGGCCTGTTGGTGTTGACCTCTGACATGGCGCATAGCCCGGCGCGTAACAATCTTTTCTCGCTCCAGGGCATGCAATTGCGCCGCCATGTATTTGACCTCCCCTTCCTGCTTTTTTAGCTGTTCGAGCAGGTTCTTGGTCTCAAAGGCCAGCGCGTACTTTACCGCAATGGGAATGGCTATAAAAAATGCTGCAAGTAGAATTAAACCGGTACTCATCCGCACTACTCCTCGCTATGTACTATTGTTCACAGAAGAATAGAAGCAACGCGCATGCCAGCTAAATACATATTACATAAGTTTTATAATTTCAATTATTTATATACTTTTATCCGAAGAGAAGAAGGACCGATTCGAGCAATTCCTTCCCCTCGACCGATTAATCCTTTCCCAGGTTGACTTTTTCACCGGCTTTGCTTTGATTTCCACCCACTATGGATAGAGAGACGCTGCTGCACCTGCTGAATCAGGTCGCCGAAGGTGAAATCGCCCCCCAAAGCGCCCTGGAAAAACTCAAGACCTTACCTTTTGAGGATCTCGGCTTTGCCCACGTAGATCACCACCGAGCGCTGCGCCAGGGATTCCCTGAAGTCATCTTCTGCCAGGGTAAAACCCAAGACCAGGTCCTGCAAATAGCCGAGCGCATCGCCGCTCACTCCTCCACCGTGCTGGCCACCCGCATCTCTGAAGAAATGGCCCAGACTCTCCTGGCCCGCTTTCCCCATGCCGATCACAACGAAATCTCTCGCACCGTCGTGGTCCGCGCCCCCGACGCCCCTGCTCTTGCCGAGCAGGGACTGGTTGCCGTGGTCTCAGCCGGCACCTCCGACCTTCCCGTCGCCCAAGAAGCAGTGGTCACAGCCAGCGTCATGGGCGCCAAAGTAGAAACAATCTACGATGTAGGCGTGGCCGGCATTCACCGCCTCTTCGCCTATCTAGATCTACTGCGCTCGGCCCGCGCCATTGTCGTGGCGGCCGGCATGGAAGGCGCCCTGGCCAGCGTCATCGGTGGTCTGGTCGACGTGCCGGTCATCGCCGTGCCCACCAGTGTGGGTTATGGAGCCAGCTTTAACGGCCTGGCCGCCCTCCTAGCCATGCTCAACTCCTGCGCCTCGGGCGTGGTAGTAGTCAATATCGACAACGGCTTTGGGGCCGGCTACGCTGCCGCCCTCATCAACAACGCCGCACAGGATTGAGCGGTGAGGATGCCCGCCATTGCGGCAGCCATCCTCACCGGCGGCCACAGCCGTCGTATGGGTCGCGACAAAGCCCTGCTGCAGTTTGGTCCATCTACCCTCATAGAACGCGTCATCGCCGCCGTTACTCCCGTTGCCGACGAGTTGCTGCTGATTACCCGCCAGTCCGACGATTTTGCCGACCTGGGCCTGCCCACTCACGCCGACTTGCATCCAGACCTTGGCCCCTTGGGCGGCCTCTACACCGCTCTAAAAAAATCGTCAGCCACCGCCCTCTTCCTGCTGCCCTGCGACCTGCCCTTCATTACCAGCGACTTTCTCCGCTTTCTTCTGCGTCAACTCGACGATCACCAGGCTGTCATTCCACACAACGCCCAGGGTCTGCAACCCTTGTGCGCTGTTTATACGCCTGCTTGCCTACCGGCCGTCGAAGCAGCCTTGGCCGCTGACCGCCTCAGTATCGGCGCGCTCCAAGACGACATTGACGCCCACATCCTCAGCGCAGACGAATGGCGCCACCTCGATCCTCAAGAACTTTTATTTATGAATATCAACACGCCCGCAGACTACGAACACGCTCGGCAGATCGCCTTAGATTAGGTCTAGCTGTTTAGCTTATTGAAATTCTCGGGAGCAACTAATTGCAGCGCAATCGACGTGAGTTTTGCTGGTGCTTCTCAGCTCAAACGCCCATATCGATCACACTGAGGATCAACAACAACGGCAAATAGATCACCGAAGCCTTGAGCAAAAGACGCGCATCCGCATTCGATCGGGACAACGTCAGGGCGACGCCCGTCCCCAGCAAAGCCAACCCCATCAACACAGCCCCCCACAGATAGACCTGCCCTGCCAACCCCAAAAACGTCGGCAGCGTGGAAACTGCAATCAAGAGCACGGAAAACGCGATAATATGGCGGCACGTCCGCCGCCCGTCCGACTCCACCACCGGCAACATCTTAAAACCGCCCCGCTGATAATCGTCGCGGAAGATCCAGGCGATGGCATAAAAATGCGGATGTTGCCAGGCAAAGAGAATGAGGAAGAGCGCCAGAGCACCCTCTTCTAGCTGGCCGGTAGCTGCCGTCCAGCCCCCCACCGGCGGCAGAGCCCCTGGAATGGCGCCCAGCGAGGTGTTGAGCCAGGTCAACCGCTTCATAGGCGTGTAGATAACTACGTAGAGAAAAGCGGAGAGCAAAGCCAGAAAAGCCGTGAGCAAATCGACCGCTGCCACCAGGGTGAAGACCCCGACCAATACCAAAATAAAACCAAAGGATAGAGCAGAAGAGGGTTTAACCAGACCTGTTACCAGAGGTCGGTCACAAGTACGCCGCATAAGCTGGTCGACATCGCGCTCGAGGTAGTGGTTGAGCACGGCCGAACCGCCGGCTGTCAGCGCGGTTCCTATAAGAGTGAAAAATAACAGCGATAGGGAGTGGATCCCCTGTCCGCCCATCAAGAAACCCAGCGCGGCGGTGCTCAAAACCAGCACGCCAATGCGAGGTTTGGTCAATTCGAAATAAGCGGCTAGGACACGTCGAGAAGGCACGTTAAAATATCACTCCCTGATGAGGATCCTAAAATATAAGAAAAATACGCCAATCTGCCAGTCCACCTCATGTTAGTACAATTGACAGGATTTCGCCCGCATTCTATACTTGCCCTCACTTCCCCAAAACCCAAAGAAAGCCATGTCCAAAGACGCCGCCGCCAGAATAGAAAAACTCACTGCCGAGCTCAACGAGCATAATTACCACTACCACGTTTTGGCCGATCCTACCATCTCCGACCAGGAGTACGACGGCCTACTGGCCGAGTTACAGAAACTGGAGGAAACCTACCCCCAATTGCGCCGCCCCGACTCGCCGGCTCAGCGCGTCGGCGGCGAGTCCACTAGCGAATTTCTCACGGTGCGCCACTCCGCCTCTATGCTCAGCCTCGACAATAGCTACTCGCGCGAAGATTTACTCGCTTTCGACAAAAGGGTGTGCGGCGCCCTGCCCGACGAAGAGGTGGAATACGTCGCCGAACTCAAAATTGACGGCGTCGCCCTCAGCCTCGTCTACCAAGACAGCCTGCTGGTACAGGCCGCCACTCGCGGCGACGGCGTGCAAGGCGACGAGATCACTGCCAACGCCCGCACCATCCGCTCCATCCCCCTGCGCCTACGTCAGCCCGGCATCAGCTGCGAAGTGCGCGGCGAGGTCTATATGACCCACGATGCTTTTACCGCCCTCAACGACCAGCGCCACGAGCGCCAAGACGCCCTCTTCGTCAATCCACGCAATGCCACGGCCGGCTCGCTCAAACTACAAGATTCCGCCGCCGTGGCCCAGCGCAACCTGCGCTATTTCGCCTATTGGCTGCAACGCGACAGTAGCGAAACTGCCACTCACATGAACAATTTAGAAACCCTGCGCCACTGGGGCCTGCCCTGCAACCCAGCTACCACCCACTGCCCCAATATCGACGCCGTCTTCGCCTTCTACGAGCATTACGAAGCCGAGCGTCAGAACTTGCCCTACGACATCGACGGCATCGTCGTCAAGGTCAACAGCCTGGACCAGCAGCAACGCCTGGGCAATACCGCCAAAAGTCCGCGCAGCGCCATGGCCTATAAATTCAAGGCCCTGCAGGCAACCACCACCTTGCTCGACATTCACCTGCAAGTCGGACGCACCGGCACCATCACTCCAGTGGCCATTCTCCAACCCGTCTTCCTAGCCGGCTCCACGGTGCAGCGCGCCACCTTGCACAACGAGGAAGAGATCCACCGCAAAGACATCCGCCTGGGCGACACAGTAGTCCTGGAAAAAGGCGGTGATGTCATCCCCAAAGTGGTCGAAGTGGTCACCGAGAAACGCCCCGAAAACACCAAAAAATTCACTTTCCCCACTCAGTGTCCAGCCTGCCAATCTCCCCTCTTGCGCGACGAGGACGAAGCCGCAATCCGCTGCGACAATGCCTCCTGCCCGGCCCAACTCAAACGCCGCCTCGAACATTTTGTAGCACGCAACGCCATGAATGCCGAAGGCGTCGGCCCAGCCGTCATCGAACAATTGGTCGATCGCCAATTAGTCGCCGACGTCGGCGACCTCTACAACCTCGACGAAGACACCTTGTTACAGCTCGAGCGCGTCGGTCCAGGCCTGGCCCACAACCTGCTTACCAGCCTCGAAGCCAGCAAGAGCCGCCCCTTCGACCGCGTCCTCTTCGCCCTCGGAATCCGCCACATCGGCAGCACCGTCGCCCGCACCCTGACCCAGCATTTTCCCACCATCGAACAATTGGCCGCCGCCTCAATCGAAGACCTAGAGTCCACCCCTGAAATAGGCCCCACTATCGCCCTCAGCATGCACACCTTCCTGGCAACCACAGCAGCCGCCGAGCTGATCGCCAAACTACAAAGCGCCGGCCTGCAATTAGCCGCCGATCCTCCTTCTCTTCCAACCACCGAATCGTACTTCACCGACAAGGCTACTGTGCTCACCGGCTCTCTGAGCCACTACAGCCGCGACAACGCCGCCAACCTGATCCAACGCCTAGGCGGCCGCATCGTCTCCAGCGTCAGCAAGAAAACCGACCTCGTCATCGCCGGCGAAAAAGCAGGCTCCAAACTAACTAAGGCGGAACAGTTAGGTATCGAAGTTCTATCAGAAGAAGAGTTCATCGCCAAACTACAAGAAGCCGGACTGGCTTAATCTTTACATCTCTATACTCAACGCCTCATAAGTCGCCCGCGGCAACTCCTCAAGAATCCGCTCTTTTAACAACCACAAAGCCCGCTCCTCCGCCTGCTTCTTATCCTTAGCATTACTATTAGCTAGCAAATTGACCTGTCCCACAATAGTCCCTGTCCGATCATCAATAATCTTAACCCCCAAATAGGCGCGACACACCTGCAACTCACCCGCCGTCGGATCCAACGCCGGAAATGAATCCCACTTGACATTAACGCGCCCCCACAGCGTCAAACCCGGCACCTCTTTGACCCGCTCTGCCTGCACCTCAAAACCAGCGTTCAACATCGCTCGATGCATGATGTCTTCGACAAACTCTTCCCCGTCCACCTCCACATAGAAATTGAAGTGGCGCAACAGATCCGTCAGCGCCACCGCCAGACGAGCACTCGAATAAGGCGAAGCTGCCATGCGAAATTGCGCTGGATCGACCACACCCAATTGCCGCCGCAGCACATCTGCTTTCAGGCCGCGATTGAGCACCTCGCGGTAGAGCTTGATGGCGCCCAGCACATCTCCACTTTGACGCTGCGCCTCTGCCTTCTCCGTCAGCAACGCCACCTGCTCGTCGAGCTGGCCAATCTCCCGAGTCAGACGCATACTGGCCTCTGCCTTGTCCAGTACCGCCAACACGTAGAGTACCTGGCGTTTGTCGTCGTGATATTTCTCCTTGAGTTCAATGCCCTGGACGATTTGCTGGGTGGAAGTGCGGGTAAATGAAACCAGGCGCGACTGCTCCACTTCTATAGCCCAACTAGCCTGGCCGCTGCGGTGCTCTGCCAAACGCATATTTTCCTGGGTGAGTTCCTGAGTAGATTCGATCTGTACTTCTATGGTCTGGGCAATCTCGGCACGCGCGCTAATGCCGGCTGCCTTCTGGGCTTCGGCCATGCTGCCCGCCGTCGGCGCCGAGCCAACGCCAATAATGTATTGAGAGGATGGATAGAAACGCGGCTGTCCTAAAATCCAATGGGGAGACTTGACGGCTTTGGGGCCGCAAGCGTTCAGAAGGAGGATAGCAGAGAGTAGAACTTGTCTCTTAAGCATGGTCCGTACGAGAACTCAATCTGAAAGATGTTCCTCGATGGCCTTCTTGCCCTTCTCTAGCGCCTCCTGGCCGTGGGTCTCCAATGCTTCCTGCCCCCGCTCCAGGACATCCTGGCCCAATTTTAAGGCTTTGTCTTGAGCCGATTTAAGCCGCACCTGCCAATCTTCCTCGGCCTGCTCGTTGGTGAAATAGAGAAAAGCAACGAGGATCACTGCCAGAATGAACGTCCACTTTATCAGCTTCTTGATCAGACTGCCCAGTAGTAGGACAATGACCAGCACCAACAATAGGGCGACGAGCGGGTGCACCTCAAGATAGGCTATAAAAATATCTGTAGAAAAATCATCCATTTTATCTGACCATTCTCATTTGTTTTCCAACGCCTCCAGCTCTTTCTCCAATTCACCGAAGGTTTGCGTGGCGCGAAGCTGAGTCAAAAGATTCTGATCTGCTTTAATCTTGTCCAACAACCGCTGATTTGCCTTTCCCAGCGGCAGGCTCATCAGAGTGTATACCCTGTAAATCTCACCTTCTGGGATAATCTCTTGGTCGTCTTGTTTAGCCCCTATGAGCGTCTCATTAGTGACGGCTTTGGTCGCCGAGCTAAACTGGGTCAATAACTCTGAATCATTGCCCAGCCCCGTCTCCTCCTGAAATGACTTGGTCAAATTGCCCATATGAGTACCCAATTGCTGCGCCAGATCCAATTGCGCTTCGGTGCGGGCTTTGCGCACCCCTACCTGCATATCCCGCGAAGTGGCCGTGCCCACGCCATAGAGGTGATTTTTATTGTCGGGAGGATCGAGAAACCAATCTGGAGTTTTCTTAATAACCTCTTTGCTCGGAGTTGGTGTCAGACTAGTAGTCTGCGGCCCTCCGCAACCGTAGAAGGCAATAAGAGTCATAGCGAAAACAAGGCGAGAAAATCTCATGGCTGTACCTCCTTAAACAGAGCATCCAAAGCGTACCCCTTTCTCTTTCAGGACGTTTTATCCATAGTTATAGTTTCACCGCATTCCCACTCATGGCGAAATTCCGTTCAGTCGGCACACCGCGTCAAAGAGCACTTGCACGCCAAAAAGTACATTGTCGGTGGACACCCTTTCGTCGTGCCCGTGGCACAGATCGAAAAAATCCATACCCTCCTCATAACGCATAGGGATAAAACCGTAGATATCCATATCGAAATCATTCATCAACCAGCGCGCATCCGTGCCACCAGTCATCATATAGGGCACGACCGCCCGTCCACCTACCCCTGCCAGCCGGCGTTCTGCACCAGTGCTTCTACCTCGCTCTTAAGCTCATCCGACAATTCGGCGCCATCGCCGTTCATGCCGCCGGCAAGTCCCACCACCGCCTGCAAATGTTTGATAACCAGGGCAAGGTTCGGTTTGTCGCGCTGGCGAATCTGCTCAAGACGTACCATCGTCCAATAGTCGCTATCCCGCTCAAAACTACCATCGTTTACCCGCTTGAGCAGATCTAACGCCACAGCCGGAAAAGCATTGCCAATGCCCGTCGACATGCCCCTGGCCGCCCCCACCGCCCCGTACGCCGGCATCCACCACCCCGCCGTGCCACAGAGCCAGGCACTGCGTTCTTGCCCCAGCCGCTCAACCATTTCAGCATAAGTCAGCAATAGCCCATTATTGGCCAATTTAACCCCTGGCACTTCAAACGCATCAAAAAGCCGCTCGATCAACTTTGGCGTCATCGGATGTTCGGGCCGGGCATAAATCATCGGCCCCACCCCGTGCTCGGTGAGAATAGTCATCACCTCGCTATAGTACCCGTATTGCTCGTCCTGGTCGTCGATATCCGGCGGCATCATCATAGCAAAAGCAATGTCCAATTCCGCCAACGTCGGCGCCAGCTCCTTCACCCTTTCCACCGTCCTCCCCAACCCCGTCCCCACACACGCATTATCACTCTTACCCCGCGCCGCCGCACTAGCTCCGGCCAACAACTCCTTCTGCTGCTCCACCGAAAGCCGATCGTGTTCCCCCACCCCACCTGCATAAACCGCCGCCGTCACCCCTTTCTCAAAGAGGTACTCCGCATTCTTCACATTGGCATCCATATCCAACTCCCCCGGCGCCTGCCAAATAGTCGTCGGCACCGCCACCACACTATCCGTCAAAGCCACTCTAGTATCTGCAAAATTCATATCACTCTCCAAAAAAATGTATTCCCCGTCAACTCCACAAACGGCGGAATACAAAACCCAAAACATAAAACGAACACGTAAATAATACCCATACGATCACTAGGCGCCAGGCAGTCTCCCTGGCACCGTCCAACGCCTGGCCTGATCAGGCCAGGGAAGCGAAGCTCCACGCGGCCAGCGGCACCATGGCCTCCACATCCACTGGCATGCCCACGCCCAGTCCGGGCACTTGCAGCGATGAAATATCTATGCGACCCTGGCGAATGTCGAGGACAGTCGCGTCGTCCGTCTGCCGGTAGAGCGGGCCGTGCAATTCTCGACAGGCCTGCCGCTCCTTTTCCGAGAGATGGTCCAGGCCACGCACATAGTGGTGCCCGTTGCGCTCGGCGTGGGTCACGCCCAGCACCGCTAGGTGGGCCAGATCTTGCTGCAACGGCACCACCGGCAAATTCATTAGATCTTCTCCGCTGAGGAAATAACGCGTCTCACCGTTGTTAAGCTTTTGCACCAAAGCCAGATTGGCCAAGGCCTTGATCATGCCCTTGCAATTCTTGGACGAGACGCCGAGATAACCTAATTCGACCGCTTTTTTAAAAACGTCCAGGTCGCCATCCGACTCGTCCACCAACATCGGTTTCTGCGCCGAAACCGAACGAATGCCCGCCGCCAATTCGCTGTTCAAAGCAATACTGCGCTCCAGGGGCTGTTCGATATAAAGTACGCTAGCGTAGAACCGCTGTAGCCGTTTGTCTTCCTCTATACGCGCCAATAATTCGAGAAAAGAGTCCATATCTTTATATTGCTCATTGCCGTCCAGCGAAATGTAATATTGCCTCTCGTGCCGATCTACCAGAGCGGCGATAGCCCGCAGACGTTCCAGATCATTTTCGATATCGCCGTTAACCTTGATCTTAAAATAGACGATGTCTTGGACATCAATGTACTCTTGCAGCGACTGAGGCAAACCGTCGTCCAGGCGTTCGTCTGCGGCAAGATCCGCCGTCCAAATCGGATCGGCCAAGCCCACCGTATGACGAATATAAAATTGCGTTACGGGTTGCTCCGCAATTACGTCGGCCGCTGCCAAGCCCCGCAATTCGCCGTGTATCCTGCCAAAGTCCAGCGCCAGCTCATTACTCTTAAGCAAAGCATAATAACTCAAACCGCGCCCCGTACCCACCGCATCGATCAGGGCTCGCTCCATCAGGGTGCTGCCGTGACTTGCAGTCAAGTGGTTTAGCTGACGTCCATCGCCAGCCGCCAGTGTTGCTGCGTACCCCTCCCACCAGATCTCGAACACCGTCTTGGGATGCGCACTGGCCTGCTTGTATGCTTGCGCTGCGGCCTGCGCCACAAACAATAGATCGTCGACATTGTCCTCGTATTCCTTGGCCGGGTCCTTATCAAACCACTTGGGCGGCAGAATATCTGCTGCTACGCCAGTAGCTAGCGTGCCGTCGGCCAGTTCCGCTTCCATGATCACGTGTAGGATGGGCACTGAGGTCAAAACCGCCACACCGTATTTGAACGGCATGCGCGTGCGCACATTGCGCATATAAAACTGTACGTCTTTTACGCTTATTTGCTCGGCCATAATAATTAAAAATCCACTACGGGTACAGGAAGTTCCCTCATTATATCTTCGAGACCATAACCGAAACCAGCTCCTTTCACCGTGCTTATATCCACTTCACCGCCGCGTCGCCGATAGGCCCCTGCATGCACGACGGCCTCGGCCTGCGAGGCATCGGGATAAAACTGCATGCTATTGGTCTCTACCCCCATAATGGTGCCAGCGTGGGCGGCCAGCAGCAAATGGGGGATTTGCGCCAGCATCGGATTTGTCAGATCCTGCACCATTAGCGTCATACCATGCGCCTTAGCCCAGCACAGACTGAGCAAGGCGCCCGTCTGCGTTTTACAAGTCTTTAGCGCCACGCCGGTCCAGCCCAGACTGCGGCCCAATTGCACCTGGCGCCAATCGTGAGCGCTCTCGTCCATAAACAAAGGCTTGCGCGCCGCCACACTGTGCACGTCGATCTGGTGCTCCTCCAACTCGTAGGGAAAAGGCTGCTCGACGTAGAGCAACATGCCGTAAAGTCGCGGATACTCAAGGAGAAGACGATCGAGAATATCGTTGACGTAGCTCGGATCCATAACCGTACAATTGAAATCGCTGGTCAACCATTCTACTCCGCCCTCCAGCCCAATGCGCCCGACTTCTACCAGGCGCTCATAATCCCATGCCGCGTCGTTGCCCCGCAATTTTACCTTGAGGCATTTCAGCCCATCAGCAGCGATCCAATCGCTCAACAATACTGGATATCCATCGTCGGGCTCGCTGCCGTCCAATTCGGCGGCAGCGAGTGGATCCACGCCGCCCACCAAATGCCAGGCCGGTAGCCGATCCTGCCGCGGCCTGCTGGTGAAATCCTGTGGATATTGGCCGGCGAAAGAAATCTGAGTCCCTGCCGCCGGGGTCAAATAATGCGCTAGATCGGCGTTCATAAAATCGGCGTTATAGGTCTCGTACACGGGCACCTGATGCAAAACTCCGTAGGCATCGTGCACGGCAATGTCGAAGGCCGAACAGCACACTAGTGCCGCCAGCCAGGGCATGTCTATATCCCTCTCCCGATTAAACTGCTGCAGCAATCCGGGCAATGCCCCCTCCTGGAAAGCGTAGCCAATCTCCAGCGGATGCCCCTGGCCCTGGAAGTCGCCCCAAGCCACGGCCAGACGCGCACAAAAATCCTTCAGCGCAGTGTGCCGCTCCTCGTAAGAAAGATCGCCCGGCCAGACCCATTGCACGCTCAAGGGCGTCTCTCCCCAACCTTGTGCTACCCTTCCTTGGCCGTCCTCTACCCGCACGCAAACGCGGGCGCAAGTGACATAGGTCAAGATTTCCGCACCAAACTTGAGCGGCATCCTCGTCTCTACCGGCAGGAAGCGAAGTTGCGCCCCCTCTACTTTTATATCCGTTCCCTTAGCCATAACTCCTCATCTTTCGGCATCCAGCGCTGCCTGCGCTTGCTCAATTTGCTCAGCGACGGCCTCGGGCCCCGTGCCACCCGCGATATTGCGCAACGCTAGGCTATGTTGCACATCCAACCAGGCCAATACATCCTCTGCAAACAGCTCCGAGTGCCGCTTTAGTGTTTCCAGATCCAACCCCACCATGCCTTTGCCCCCCGCCACCGCTTCTCGTACCAAACTGCCAATGACGTGGTGTGCCTCCCTAAATGGCATGCCCTTACGCACCAGATAATCCGCCAGGTCCGTGGCCAGGGCGTAGTCGTCAATCGCCGCCGCCATGCGTTTTGTGCGCAGTGCCATGCTTCCCCACGCTCCGGAAAATACCTGCAAACAGACGTCTACTGTTTCCAGCGCATCAAAAAACGGCTCCTTATCTTCTTGCATGTCCTTGGCGTAGGTCAGGGGAATTCCTTTCATTGTCGTCAGCAAACCGATCAAACTACCGTACACCCTGCCCGTCTTGCCGCGCACCAATTCTAACGAATCTGGGTTCTTCTTCTGCGGCATCATACTCGACCCCGTCGAGAAAGCGTCATCGAGTTCGACAAATCCGTATTCGGCCGAGGACCAGATAATTAGATCCTCGCAATAGCGGCTCAGATGCATCATCAGAATCGCCAACGCCCCCAGTGTCTCGATCAGAAAGTCGCGGTCGCTGACGGCATCCAAACTATTTGGCGTAACGCCACTAAATCCCAGCTCGCGCGCCATAAACTCTCGATCTAGCACAAATGTGCTACCCGCCAACGCCCCCGACCCTAGTGGCATAAAATCTGCCCGCTTCCACGCATCCCCCAAGCGCTGCCCATCCCGCTCCAGCATCCAGAACAACGACAGAGCATAGTGCGCAAAGAGAATCGGCTGCGCCTGCTGCAAGTGGGTATAGCCCGGCAATACTACCTCGATATGTTTCCTGGCACTCTGCAAAAGCATCTCTTGCAAAGCATCAATCCGCTGCCGCAAAACATTGACGGCCTGCCGCAAATAGAGACGCTCGTCTAAATTGACCTGATCGTTGCGGCTGCGCCCCGTATGCAATTTGCCCCCCACTGGCCCGATTATCTCAATCAGCCGCTTCTCCACCGCCATGTGAATATCTTCGAGCTCAGGACCCAACACATACCCCTCCCCTCCCAATTCCTCGCGCACCTGTCCCAAGCCAGTTAAAATTTGTCCGACCTCCTCGGCGCTGAGTACACCCGCCCGTTCCAATGCCCGGGCGTATACCTCACTACCGACGATATCAACTTCTAAGAGCTTGCGATCAAAGCCAATTGAGGCGTTAAAGCGTTCCATTAACGCGTCCGTGTCGGCGCTAAAGCGCCCCCCCCAGGCTTTCTCAACTCGGGATTTATTCATTTTTCCAAGGATTTAAAAGAATGGGTGTTAAAACTCTATCTAAACGTCAAATAAGTAGTTAGGGGGCAAAGCCACACTGCAGCCCTGCCCCCTAACTACGCCTTAGGCCTGCGTTAAGTGCTCTAGATCACTCTACACCTTGCCGCAAAATCTCATCAAACACATCCACCACCTCATCAATCCTTTCCTGCTCGACAATAAGCGGCGGCAAAAACCGCACTACATTGGCCCCTGCCGTAGCCACCAGAATATCGCGCTCGCGAAAGGGTACTAAGAAATCGCCGGCCGGCCGCGTCGTCACGGCCCCGGCAATCAAGCCCCGCCCGCGAATCTCCACGATATCTTCGGGAAACCGCTGCATCAACTTCTCCAACCGCGTACGCAGATAATCGCCCTTCTCTTTGAGCCCCTCCATAAACCCATCGGAGTTGAGCTTGCCGAACACCTGCAAAGCCGCCGCACAGGCTACCGGATTGGCACCGAAGGTGGCGGCGTGGTCCCCAGCCTGAATCGCATCGGCCACCTTCTGGCGTAAAAGCGCCACGCCGATGGGCAAGCCGCCGCCTAAAGCCTTAGCCAGGGTCATGATATCCGGCTCCACATTGTATTGCTGGTACGCCCACAACGACCCCGTGCGACCGAGCCCAACCTGGATCTCGTCGAAAACTAGCAGCATCTCGCGCTCATCGCACAGCGCCCGCAAACCTTCGAGAAATTCCGCTGTGGCCAAATGGATGCCGCCTTCTGCCTGGAGCGGCTCGAGCAAAATGGCGCAGGTCTCATCTGTCACCAACTTTTCCACCGAAGCCAGGTCGTTGAAATCGGCGAAGTCGATTCCTGGCAGCAGTGGTTCAAAACCCTTGTGGTACTTGGGCTGACCAGTGGTCGAAATAGACCCATAGGTGCGACCGTGGAAAGAATCGTTCATGGCGATGAGGCGGTTCTTGGGTTTGTCGAAGGTAGTATTGCCCCATTTGCGGCAGAATTTGAGCGTGGCCTCCCAGGCTTCGGTGCCGCTATTGCAAAAGAATACCCGATCGGCAAAAGAATTCTCCACCAATTGCTTGGCCAATAAAGTCGAGGGAATTGTATGGTAGAGATTGGAGACGTGCATCAACTGCGACGCCTGTTCTTCGATGGCCTTGAGCACGTCGTAATCGCCGTAGCCCAAAGCATTGACCGCCAGACCACTGACGAAATCGAGGTAGCGATTGCCGTCCATATCAAAGAGATAGACCCCGTTGCCCCGCTCCAAGACAAATTCGGGCCGACCGTAAGTCTGTAGAATATACTGCTGTTCTAGGGCAATAATATCTGTTGTGCGCATAATTAAACCCCTGTCCTACTGGACGATTTGCTTACCTATACCTTCATCGGTGAAAAACTCCAACAGCATCGAATGGGGGACGCGCCCGTCGATAATATGCGTTTTGCGCACCCCGCCTTTAACCGCCTTGACACAGGCTTCTACTTTGGGAATCATGCCCCCTCCGACAATGCCCCCTTTTATCAAGTCGTCTATTTCTTTTACCCGTACTGTGGACAGCAGACTGTCCTCGGCGGCCGGATCGCGCATAATGCCCTTGACATCGGTAAGAAAAACTAGCTTCTCGGCGTGCAGGGCCGCAGCGATCTCACCGGCCGCCGTATCGGCGTTCACATTATAACTCTCGCCCTGGGGCCCGCGGCCAATCGGCGCGATGACCGGAATCAACCCCTCATCAATCAAGTCAGTTACCGGCCGCGCGTCAATATGTTCCACATCGCCGACAAAACCGATATCGACCGGCCCCTCTGGCGTTTGCGCTAAATGCTGCCGCACCTGCATGATATCGGCGTCCTTAGCCGACAACCCCACGGCATGGCCGCCAAGTAAGTTGAGTTCCTCGACGAGTCCAGCGTTGACTTCACCAAAGAGCGTCTCTTCGACCACTTTCATAGTCTCCGCGTCTGTTATCCTGAGGCCGTTAATTCGTTGCGTCTCCACCCCCCGTTCCTCAAGACGGCGATTAATAGCCGGACCGCCGCCGTGCACGATGACTGGTTTCATGCCGACAATTTCCATGAAAACCAAATCTTTGAGCACCGTATCGCCTACGCCATCACCGCCTATAGTGCTGCCTCCGTATTTGACCACGACGACCTTGCCACGAAAGGATTGGATGTAGGGCAGCGCCTCGATTAATACAGTGGCCTTATCAATGTAAGTCTGCAGTGTATCCATGTCAGGGCGCGATTCAGGCGTCTCCGCTAACCTCGGCCATGCGCTGAATCAGAAAAGTAGCGTCCTCCGCTGTGCGCATGGCAATGAAAATCGTGTTCTCGCCGGCGATAGTGCCAACAATTTCTGGCCAACCAATGCGGTCGATCGCCTCGCACACGCTCTGGGCGTGGCCCGACAACGTCTTTGCCACTACGAGGTTTTGGGCAGCTTCCGCACCAATTAAATAGTCTTGTAATTCGCGCTCAAGAATGTGCTGATCTCGCAGCGTGCCGCCCGTCTCCGGCAAGGTGTAGCGAAAACCACCATCCGGCAAGGGAACGCGCACCACGCCCAATTCGCGCAAATCCTTTGACAAGGTCGATTGGCTGACGGCAATGTTCTGCGCTTGCAGCGCTGCCGCCAACTTCTCGTGAGTGTCAATGGCTTCGGCTTGGATCAATTCTCGAATACGGGCCTGGCGCCCCTGTTTACTTCGCATAGATTATATAATAATTATTCTTAATTTCGAATAAAAATTCAAATGTACGGCACATTTCATCCTCTGTCAAGAGAGTCAAATGATGCTTTACTCCTCTTCTTCTGTCGAGGTCAGTGGCTTGTCGCCGCTGCGCGGCGTCATAGACTCGACGAGACGTTGTTTCAATTCCCGGCCGTCCAAACCACTGACCAGCACACCGCCTATGGCTAGAGAAATGGAGCGGTTCTCCTCCGAGACGACCACAGTCACCGCATCCGATTCCTGCGATAGGCCTAAGGCGGCCCGGTGTCGGGTACCTAGTCGCTGGTCTTCGACATCTTCGGCCAACGGCAAGGTGCAGCGCGCTGCCACCAAAACCCCTCCCTGTACCACTACAGCCTGGTCGTGCAAAGGCGAACGCGGTGTAAAGATGGTAGTAAGCAAATCGGCCGAGACACGGGCATTGACCTCCACCCCGGTGGCTAAAATTGATCCCAACCCCACTTCGCGCACCAGCACGATGAGGGCGCCGTAACCCAAATTAGCCAATTGTTCGACACCCGCCACCAGATCATCTATGAACTCGGTCGGTTGGGTTTTATAGAACCAGCGCAAGACCGGACTCTGCCCCAGTACCGATAACATGCGCCGCAATTCGGGTTGAAAAAGGATGACCAGCATAATCAAGAGAATTGAGCGCACCTGCTCCAGCAAAAAACCCAGCGCCTCCATTTTCAACCCCGTGGCCGCAATGGCCACGGTTACCGCCACAAACATGCCGACCAAGATCTGCGCTGCCGGCGTCCCCCGAATCAAGGTCATGATCCGATAGAAAATAAAGGCGACGATGAGGATATCGAAAATGGAAACAACCGTGAAGGGGATGAATCCGAAGAAATGAAATAGGGTAAGCTTTTCTTCCAGCACGATTAGCCAGCCAGGGATTATGATTTTACGATCGCTTCGACCATGCGCACGGCACCCACCGTCTGGCGCACGTCGTGTACCCGCAACATGTGCACTCCGGCCTGAGCACCCAACACCGCCACCGTTAGACTGCCTTCCAGGCCATCCTCGGGCGTACCGTTCAATGTCTTCCAAATGAACGACTTGCGCGAAGCACCCAACAATACCGGGTAGCCCAAACCGATAAACTGATCCAGATGGCGAACAATCTGCAAATTGCCCCGGATCGATTTGCCAAAACCCAGCCCCGGATCCACGGCGATGCGCTCAGGCGCCACCCCAGCCCCTCGAGCGCAAGCAATGCGGCCCTGGAGAAACTGCTTGATGTCGCCTAACAAATCGTCGTAGTCGGTGTCCTTTTGCATAGTAGCTGGCGCGCCTCGCCGATGCATCAGCACAATGGGTGTCCCGCTGGCAGCCACCACTTCGACCATGGCCTCGTCCTGCTGCATAGCGCTGATATCGTTGACGATATCGGCACCGGCCCGCAACGCCCGCCGCGCCACTTCGGCCTTGGTTGTGTCCACCGAAATAGGCACTTGGCTAAAGCGCCGCACACCTTCGATCACCGGTACTACGCGGTCACACTCTTCCTCAACAGCAACCTCTGCGGCCGCGCCGTACATAGAAGGACGCGATGATTCACCGCCGATATCGATAATATCGGCCCCCTCCTGCTCCATCTCTAGAGCCCGTTCGAGTGCCGCATTTAGCTCGTGGTAATGCCCCCCATCATAAAAAGAATCGGGGGTAGTATTGAGGATGCCCATGACCTGTACACGCTGGCCAAAATCCAGGTTGCACGCCCCCAACTCCCAGATCATGAATCCTCTGCTTCCGCCCCCTCCGGCTCGTCTGCTTGGTCTGCCTCTTGCGATCCTACAACCTCTTCGGGACGACCATTCGCCCTTTCCAATGGCTGGCCGACCAAGACCTTATCGATCTCGCTGTCGTCGAGAATTTCGTATTCCAACAAGGCCTGGGCCAGAGTATCCAATTGGTCGCGATTTTCTTTGAGTAGTTCTTTGGCCGTCTGTTCTGCCGTCAGGATTAATTTGCGAATTTCCTGGTCGATGGCCTGGGCCGTCTGCTCGCTGACATTGCGCGTGCGGGCAAGCTCTTTACCCAGGAAAATCTCGTCGCTATCCCCACCACCCAAGGAAAGCGGTCCCAATTCCTCGTTCATGCCCCAATCGCAGACCATGGAACGAGCCAGCGAAGCGACCTGTTTGTAGTCCCCCTGGGCGCCTGTAGTGCGCTCGTCAAAAACCAGCATTTCGGCACAACGACCACCCAAGGCTGTAGCCAGGTGGGCGCGCAGGCGCTTTTCTGTAACTGAATGACGCTCATCTGCCAAAAAAGACACCATCCCCATAGCCTGACCGCGCGGAATGATCGTGGCCTTGTGGATGGGCTGGGCGTCGGGTAACAATTTGGCCACCAGGGCGTGCCCAGCTTCGTGGTAAGCAGCAATTTCTTT
>Ga0114996_10001709_pt1 | contig 29135 bp, 23 predicted proteins | sample ArcticOcean_MG_C_4_FD_87039 | JGI IMG/M metagenome (GOLD analysis project Ga0114996, IMG submission 87039) | Marine microbial communities from western Arctic Ocean - ArcticOcean_MG_CB4_134 | ecosystem: Environmental > Aquatic > Marine > Oceanic | place: Arctic Ocean: Canada Basin | collected... | reverse complement strand
GTTTGCCGGTGTCTGGGTCCTTGATGAACCGCTGCCGGTTCCATGCCAGGCGGCCAATATATAACTCGTTATTGAGGATGCCGGTTCCACGGCGCCAGTTGCCGTGAATGGTCGACGGCCCCCAGGCTTTCCCACCCGATGAAGCCAGGCGGATCGCCGAGCGCTTCGAGTGGCATTATACGCCCAAGCATGGCAGTTGGCTTAATATGGTAGAAGCGGAATTATCTGTCCTGGGCAGGCAATGTTTGGCAAGGCGAATTCCAGACGATAGTACCCTTGAAAACCACGTCTCAGCTTGGCCCGATCATCGAAACAAACATCATGTGAAAGCAGATTGGCAATTTACAAACCAACAGGCCCGAACCAAACTGAAAAACCTGTACCCTGTAATTCAGATGATTCGGAGTACTAGTCACTTGTGTCGCCATATAATAGCGACGTGTAGTCGGTAGCGTATCCGCTTCAGCGCTTTGGAATTTTGATTTGGCTGCACCAGAAAGTCTGCGACTAGGCCATAATTTATAATACGACATGGCGGATGACGGTTGGTGAAAATCGTTGACGTTCGAAGGAGGTGTTTTCATTTCCAAATCATACTTGTAGATGGCGCCTCATCAGCAGGTAGATATTATGACTATGGGAATAGGTCAGGCACGGGGTCTCCACCTCTCCGGGGAGTATCAATTCGAGGTCGGATCGAACTCTCATGTAACGTTCCCCGCTCACCCTACGCCCGGTTCCCCCCGTAGGCGCCGACGAATTTCCAGCCGGACTCCAGGCGGTCGTAACTGAGTTTGGCGAAATCGTCCTCGACGGTCCCGTCGCTGATCCAGCGCGCCAAGTAACGGCCGATGGCCGGGCCGATCTTGAAGCCGTGGCCGCTGCCTCCGCAGGCGTCCGCATAACCGGCGAGGCCCGAACGCGGTCCGATGAACGGGTACCAGTCGGGGGTCACGTCGTAGAGCGCGGCATAGGAATCGATAAGCTTGGCCCCGGCCATGGGCGGGAAGCGGTGCTCCAGCCGCGTAGTGACGTCCGAAACGAAATCCTCGTCCGCCGTTTCCTTGTAATTATACGGATCGACTGGGAAATACTCCTTGGGGTATCCGCGCCCCACCACGAAACGGCGATCGCCCAGAGGCCTGACATAGATGGCGTCCACGCCGTTGGAGACGGCCACCTCGGGAACCGGCCCGTTGGGCCGGGCTTCCCACACAGTATCTTGCTCGCGAACCACGCTCAGCTCCATGTCAATGTTGGCACTGGCGGCCAGCGGCTTGGCCCATGGTCCGGCGGCATTGACCACAAGGTCAGCCTCGATGGGGCCGTCGTCCGTAACCACGCCGGTGATCCTCTCGCCGTCCCGCGTGAGTTCTCGCACCGGTGTGTTGGTTCGTACCTCCCCGCCCAGATCGACGAATCCCTTGACGTATGCCTCGGTGGCCTGGACCGGATCGGCGTAACCACCGTCTTTTTCGTAGGCAACGGCGGCGACGCCTTCGGGGTTGAGCCACGGAGCGTGCCCGGCGATCTCGGCGTCGTCAAGGAAGCGGGTGTTGATGCCGCATCCCTGCTGCATGGCAATGTTCTTGCGCGCACCCTCCATCATGTCGGCGGAAATCAGGAACATCCAGCCCGATTTGACGTAGCCGCCGCTCACCCCGATTTCGTCCGGCAACGCCGACAGCATGCCGATGCTTTCCTTGGTCAGAAGTGAGAGGAGCGCGGTTGAATAATGCTGGCGAATTACGGCGGCGCTGCGTCCGGTGCCGCCGGCCGCAGGTTTGCTCCGCTCGAACAGCAGCACCCGTTTCATACCCAATTTTTTCAGGTGGTAGGCCGTGCTTGCACCGGTGATGCCGGCGCCGATGATTATGAAATCGTAACGTGAACTCATGGACTTTTCTCCTTAGTTGGGAAGTCGGGCAAGGCCTCTAGGCCGCATAGCGACGTTTGAGGTCCGTATCGATCAGGACAACCATGTTTTCCGGTGGCACTTCCGCCTGTTCACCTCGCACTATCTGATTTTTTCGCTTTCAAATTCAGGGGCGATCGCAGGGCCTCCAGCAGGCTGGGCAGACCGTCAGACCGCAGGTTCCCGGTGTCGGCGATCAGCCTCTTTTGACGCTCGGCCCGGAGTAGGGTCGATGTGAGATTGCGGAACTTGGTGCGAATACCATCACGGCCCAAGGGATTGGCCGGGTCGCCCAGGGGATGCTCGACCAGTTTCTCGAAGCTGCCCCGTCTGGTCTTGATGGTGACTCGCTGGGCGACCTGCCGGGGAAACATAGCATCCAGTTCTGGATCGATGTACAGGCTAACGCGCTTGGCGAAATCTACCAACTTGATCCGGCCCAGGGCTTGGGGCTTCAGGGGTTGCAGGGCGGCGGCTCCATCCACTGCGGCGATGGCGAGCGCGAAGGGAATGCTGAACTGGGCTGCCTCAAAGTTGGGAGGATCCACGTGGTTGGTGAGGTTGTAGGCTACGGAGCAACCATCCACGCGCAGGCTTTCAATATCGTCGGCGACGAGGCTTTCCTCCTCCATCAGGGTGAGGAGCGCGTCGATGGCGCTGTGAACGGCGCGACAACAAGAATAGGGTTTGAAGTAAGTGCGGTCGATGGCGAAGGAGACGCCCAAATCCTCGATGTTGGGTGATCGATCGTATAGATCGGCAAGATCAAAGGTGTTCGGATAGCCGGTGAAGCCGGCTTCAGCGAGATCGAGGGCAATGAATCCTGTGACCACCGACCAGGCGATACCCTCCTTGACGTGGGCGCCGCCGAAACCATGGGCCTGGGAGGCGAGGAGGCCTGGGCCATGGTTCTCGGCGATGAGCAGGGCCTGTGCCAGGCGGTCCGGGGCCAAACCGCGAAGGCGCCCGGCCACCGCCGCTGCGACGATTCCTCCCCATCGGCCGGTGGCTATGCATTGGTGGGTTTCCATGTTGCGGGTTTCGGTAAGCCGTACCGCGACCTCAATTCCCATAACCACGGCGGCGAGCATATCAAGTCCACCGGCACCGGTGGTCTCGGCAGTGGCAAGGGCGGTCGGGATGGCGCAAGCGCCAGGATGGCCGATCGTTGCCCGGTGGCCGTCATCGATGTCAAGGGCCGACATGGCCATACTGTTGGGAAAGGCGGCACCGATCTGGGAGGTCTTTGTGCCGGAGAACCATACGGTCGCCGGGCCATCTCCGAAAAGCGCCGCGGCTACGGATCGTGTGGCTTCCGCGCCACCGGTTCCGAAACCGGCGGCTCCGGCACCGATCGCGTCGAGGACACAGTCCTCGGACATTCTCAGGGATACTTCCGGGATATTTTCGCTGGGAAAATCGGAGACGAATTCGGTCAGAGTGTCGATGGTGGGCATGTGCTACCGTGCTCCCGCTTCCTGCAGATAAAGATTATTCGGGTCGCGCTCAAGTCGACACGGTTGGCCCGGATCAGTTCTTGAACGAGAATTATCAGATGCTCCTCGGAATAACCGGCGTCGAAGCGCATCACCTTCTCGGACCGGCGGAGCCGCCTCAGGTGGTCGTGGTGGCTGGAAATCAACGAAGCCCGTAAATATCGGATTTGCTTCGCGTCGACAGCCATCTACAAGGCCTCTTCGAATTTTCGTACGATACCGTTGATGTGGGCGGCGGTGATGTCCTTGTGGAGTACCGCTCGTATCGTCCCCTCATCGTAGGACATCAACAAAACACCCTTCCCGGCCAACCGGTCCAGAAAGCCTTTGCGGTCGAACCCCGGTCGGTCGACCGCGATCAGGAGGATGTTGGTTTCCACGGGTCCGTTGATCACCGAAACGCCCTCGATTTCAGCTAGTCCCCGAGCCAGGGATTGGGCGTTCTTGTTATCCTCGGCCATACACCCGGTCATTTGCTCGAGGGCGACGATGCCGGCCGCTGCCGGGATGCCGGCCGGGCGCCAGCCGCCGCCGAAACGTTGGCGTATTTCCAAGGCCTCGGCGATCAGTTCGGCGGTGCCGGCAAGCACCGCGCCCAAGGGCGCGCTCAGTCCCTTGTTCAAACTCAACGACACAGTGTCGGCGTGGCGGGCCAGGTCTTTTGCCTCGACACCCAGGAAGGCCGCCGCGTTGAACAGGCGCGAGCCGTCGAGGTGCACGGGAATGCCGTGGGCGGCGGCCACTTCGGCGACCGCCTTCATTTTGTCTTCGGGTATGGCCCGCCCGCCCGCGCGAAGGTGGGTGTTCTCCATCATGATCAAGCCGACCCTCGGTCGCCCGCCTCCGGGTTGGTGACCCAGGGCAACTTCCAGGGCGTCCGGGAGCATCGCTCCCCGCTTCGTCTCCACGACTTCCACTTGGGCTCCCGAAAGGGCCGCTGCGGCGCCTCCCTCGGAGGTCAAAACGTGGGCGTTGGCCGGTACGAGCAGGATGTCCGCCGGCCGACAGAAGGCATTGACCGCGATCTGATTGCAGAGCGTGCAGGTGGGGCAGAAAAGGGCGTCCTCCTTGCCCAGGAGTTCCGCCGACAGCTTCTCCAGCCGGGTCACAATCGTATCGTCCCGGAATTCGATGGCAGGCGTTTCGGAGCCGGCGGCGACCATGGCCTCCATCATGGCTTCGGTCGGCCGGGAGATGAAATCCGAGCGCAGATCGAGCCGCTCTACCGCCGCCGTTCCCTTGATTGAAACCGCCGCCGGCTCGGACTGCCCCTGAGTGCCCGACAAATCCGTTTCGTCGGCGGCGAACGTGAGGAGGCGCGCCGGGGTGTCCACCAGGATAGCGTGGATGGTTTCCTCGTCGAATCCCTTGCGGCGCATCAAGGGCACCACATTGGCTGGGATATGAGCGTACCCGTGTCCGCCGTGGCGGACCAGTTGGTGCTTGAAGCAGATGTCGTGGGAGATGACGATCTGGTCCCCGAAGCCCTCGGCCACGAGCAATTGGAGCAATCCCAGGCGCCGGGCGTCATTGGGCATGTCGACGGGTAATGCCCACGGATAGTAGGAGTTTTCGCTACCAAAGAGGTCGTATTCCAGGACACACCCGCTGGCTGCCAGTTCCAGGATCATGTCATGGTTGTCCAGGGTACGGTCCATATGACAGATGATGGTCCGATTGAGGTCCGCCTTCGCCTCTCGAAGGACCTCAACGATCTCCCCGGGGGCCTTGGAATGGCGGCCCGGATGGATGCTCAGGGCGGCTCCGGTTATCCGTTGCGCCCGCCCCGAGGCCCTCAGAACTTTTCTTTCTGTGGCGGTCAGAGGCCAGGAACAGCCGACCTCGCCGATAATGCCCGCGGCGATTTCGGTGCCGTCCGCGCCCGTGAAGATATCGCCGACGATCTCGTCCACGATGGTATCTTCGTCCTTGGCTTCAACCCCGCTCTCCGGCGGGTAGTTCGCCTCCACGTAATAGGAACATCCCATGACGATATTGAGCCCAGTGGCGCTGGAGACACGGGCCAAGGCCCGGGGATCGCGTCCGACGCCGATGCTGGAGGCGTCGACCAAGGTGCCGCCGCCCGCTTTCTTGAAGATGGCCACCTCCTCGATTGCAGAGGTCTCGTCGTCGAGCCGGCAGTCTTCCAGATTGACGGCGCGGCCATGGCGGATGGCCCCCAGGAGGTTCATGTCCAGGGGGGCATGGAAAAGGTCCCTGGCCACGGGCTCCGACGGTTCTTTGGCTATGTGGGACATCTGGGTGAACAGGTGCTCGTGGGTCAAGGTGAGCCCCAGGGCATCGGTGTCAATAAGCCCCAAAACGGTCTGAACCTTGCCCGATAGGGTCTTCCTGGATGTCTGTTTTTCCATATGCCCGTTGTTCCTTTAATCGGCGAAGAGAACGTTCGGCAACCATAGGGAAAGCGGCGCCACATATGTCATCAACAACAGGGCGATGAGCAACGTGGGTAGGAACACCACCGTCGCTTTGATGACCGCTTCCAATCTTAGCCCAGTTATGGCGCAGATGGCGTAAAGACCGATCCCGATGGGCGGCGTGATCATGCCGATCAGGAGGTTGAAGGTGAGCATGACCCCGAACTGCAAAGGGTCCATCCCCAGATCGAAGACAATGGGACCAAACAGTGGCATGGCTATTAGCATGGCGGGCACGGTTTCCAGAACGCAGCCTAACAACAAGAGGGCAATATTGATCAGGAGAAACAGGACCCATGGCTCGGTTGATATGGTCATGAGGAAAACGGCGAGCCAGTCGGCCGCCTGTTCCGAGGTGAGGACGAAGGCCATTACCGATCCGATGCCGGCCAAATACATGATCAGCGCAGTCGTGCGGATAGTCGATTCGAAGGCCCGCCTGAGTTTGACCATGGTGATTTCACGATAGACTACACCCAGGAAGATTGAATATAGAACCGCCAGGACCGACGCCTCGGTGGGCGTGGCAACGCCGCTGACCATCCCTGTAATAATGATGATCGGGGTCACGATGGCCGGCCCGCCCTGCAAGAACGAACGGCCGATCTCGCGGATCCCGCTACGCTTGAGAGGCGGACATTTCTCGATACCGGTCTTGGCCATGAAATATACCGTGACCATCAGCACGAACGCGATCATGAAGCCCGGCAAAAACCCGGCGACGAAAAGGCGACCGATGGACACGTTCATGTTCACGGCATAGATAATGAACATGATCGATGGCGGAATGATGGGTCCAATAGTCGACGAGACGACGGTGATGGCGGCGCTGAACTCTAGCCGGTATCCCCTTTCGGTCATCGCCTTGATTTGCACCGAACCGAGGCCCACGATGTCGGCCAGGGCGGCGCCCGAAATGCCAGCGAAGATGACGCTGGACAGGATATTCACCTGGGCTAGGCCCCCGGGGATGGCGCCTACCAGGTGGCTGGCAAAAGCGAATATGCGACGGGTCAGTCCCATCTGGTTCATCAGTGACGCGGCGAGAATGAAAAATGGTACGGCCATGAATGGAATGGAGCGTAAGGCGTCCTGCGTGCTGCGGATCATGCTGTCGAGAGGAATCTCCATGAGTGTCAGCCCGAAAATGGCTCCGAAACCCATGGAAACGCAGACCGGAACGCGCAACAGCGCCAGGACCAGAAAGACAAGGAGCATAGATACTGATATCATGGGTTAGCCCTCAACTAGCTATCGGCGGTGGTGGCGCGATGACCGGTGGCCGGTCGGGATAGGCGAGGGTGCGCAATAGAAAGATGGTTTCGGTGACAACAATATCGAAGGCACCGACAGTGAGCGGGATGTACATGAGGTATTCTGGCCACTCCAGATACATTGTCCGGAAATAAGAAACCATCTTGTAGGTGCTGATGGATAAGACCAACATGGAGAAGTGAAAAGTGATTGTTACCAGCCGCACCATGATGGGATTCCATTGCTGGAACCGCTTTGGGAACTGTTCGACCACGAACTCGACACGGATGAAGCCGTCTTCCTTGCTCAGCAATCCATAGGCTGCGAAATAGATCCAAAAGGCGGCCATGATAGATATCTCATGGTGCCACATTGTACCTCGATCAAAGACCGAGCGTATGAAGATGTTGTAACTGTTGACGCCAAGCATGACGCAGAACATGAACAAGGCTATCCAGTTGAGAAGGAAGCCGCTCGTCTTCAGGTAGATATCGAAGAAGCGATCAGAGCGGTCTACAAAATTACGCATACCGACCCCCCTTGCCGGCCGGAGTGACGGCGCCGATAACTTCGGATGGCCGATGCTCTCATGGTCATGTTTATTCCTCGTTTTCCTCGCGGCCGTTGAGACCTGTGTTCAAATGTAGCGGTTTGGCTCGTTCACCATACTCGGGTCAGCCGGGTTCGAGAATTTGAACCCGCGTTTGATATCTTTCTACAACGTGTCCAGGACCTCCTGCAAACAGGTGACGGCGGTGTTCAGTTGTTCGCTCGAATGGGAAAGCGAAACCTGGAAACGCAGCCGCGCAGTCCCTTCCGGCACTACTGGGTAGCCCAGCCCCGTCACGAAGACACCCTTGTCGAGCAGCATTTCCGATACGGCCATGGCCTTGGAGGTGTCGCCGATGACAACGGGCACGATGGGGGTTGATCCCTCGATAGGCGATATCCCGGCCTCTCCCATGATTTGGCGGAAATAAGAAGCTTTATTTGATAACTCCTTCACCATCTCCGGGGCGTTGGCCAGTATGTTCAAGGCCTTGTGGGTCGATGAGGCGACCGATACCGGGAGCGCGTTGGAGAAAAGGTGCGGCCTCCCAAACTGCTTGAGGGATTCCACGACCGCTGTCGGGCCGGCGACGAACCCGCCGGCCGCGCCACCCAGGGCCTTGCCCAGTGATCCGGTAATGATGTCGACGGAAGCTCTCACGTCGTAATGTTCCACCACGCCGCCTCCGGTGGAGCCCACGGTCCCGATCCCATGAGCATCGTCTGCGATGACAATGGCATCGAAGCGACGAGCGAGCGAGACGATCTCGTCCAGCTTTGCCAAGTCGCCTTCCATCGAAAAAACGCCGTCGGTAATGATGAACCTCGCCGGCGCTTCACGGTGTTCTTCAAGGAGAGCGGCCAGCGCCGCCATGTCGCTGTGAGGGTAGACGAAACGCCGCGTTTCCTTGCCTGCCATCCGGCATCCGTCGATGAGGCTGGCGTGGTTGAGCTCATCGGAAAGGATGACATCCCCGTCCTGGCAAATGACGGGTATCAAGGCCGTGTTGGCGGCCCAGCATGAGGAAAAGGTGACCGCATCCGGACGACCGAGGAAGTCGGCCAACGCCCGTTCCAAGGCCAGGTGTGGCGCGAAGGTGCCGCAGATGAAGCGGGCCGAAGCCGTGCCCGCACCATACCGGCAGATGGCGTCTTGTCCGGCCTCCGTCACCTCTGGATGGTTAGCCAGGCCAAGATAGTCGTTGGACGCGAAAAGCAGGACCTCACCATGGCCGGTAATGAACACCCGCGCGCCGATAGGACTTTCGAGGGTACGGAACCGTTTCAGGGCACCAGTATTGCGGGATTCTTCCAGTCGATCATCGAGGCGTTTCAGTAGGGCCTGTGACATTGCCGTCCTTATGTCTCCGGGTCGAAATCCGTTGCCAGATGAGCTAGGCAATCTCCCCGCTCCACGCGCCCGGAATGGCGTTTGCACACCATGAGTCCGCTCATGGAAAAACGGGCGATGGTAGGTTCACGCATGGGATCATCGACGAAATGGATGCGGCCCAAGTCTTGACCCGCCTCGATCTCATCGCCCAACCGGTGGAAAGGCTCGAACAACCCGGCGTCCGGAGAGAACACATAGTAACGCCGATTGATCTCATAACTCTCGTAGGGGAGCTCAATGAACCGGGTCTTGGGCGCTGGTTCATCGATATGGAATTTTGAAGGGTTGTGCAGCACCCCAAAATGGGTAAGACAACGGATGACCCCGGCCCGGACCAGCGGTAGGTTGTCCAGATTGACCGTCCCCGCCCCGCCGAATTCACCGTACAGGTAGACCACGTCGTGGCGATGGGCGGCCGATGACGCGGCACGTTCCTCCTGGTAGGCCCAAACCAACGCCAAGGCTGATCCGAAGGCCTTGAGCGCGGCCAGGGCCTTGGCGTCTAGGGCCGGTTTCTCGGACCGATGAATGCAGGCAAATGGCAAGTATTCCAAGGACGATCCCCCAGTATGAAGGTCCAGCCAGGCATCGCATTGGGGCAACAATGTACGATCCACGAATTCGGCAATCTGTTCCGTGACATTTCCCGCGTAGACGCCGGGGAACGAGGCGTTCAGGTTTCCTCCGTCCAATGGTGACATTCGGGTCCCCGCCATGGCCGCCGGCAGGTTGGCGGCTGGCATGATGATGACTCGCCCCTGGATGTGCTCGGGTTCCAGTTGGCGAACCAAGTCGCAAAGCACGACCTGTCCCTCGTATTCGTCGCCGTGATTGCCGGCCATCAGAAGGACCGTGGGTCCGGCGCCGTTCTGGATCACGATAAGGGGGATATCGACGACCCCATAGGCCGAACGGGTCGTCGCGTGGGGGACATGCAGACTGGAGACCTGCTTACCGTCGGCCTCCAGATCGATCTCAGTCCATGCGCCGTATCTACCTGTAGCCATTACGGTCTTTCAAAAGTCGGGAATGAAAATCAGGCCTGAAAAGGTCCCTTCGGGCCGGTGATACCGGCCCGAAGGGGGTACTACCCGGAACCTTCTATTTGTCGAGCGCCTTGATCTTGGCGACCACGCCCTTGGCGAGGTAACCCTCGGCTTCCATTTTGGCGATGGTCGCGGCAGCGGCTTTACGCCACGGCCCGAGCGCCGGTTCAATGATGCTGACGCCTAGGTTCACTCGACCCAACATCTTCTTGCCTTCGAAGTTCGCCATGGTGACGTCCTGGTAGGCTTTTCCTCCAACTTTCGCCGCCTTGCGAAGAATATTCTGCTGTTCGGCGGTCAGAGAGTTGTACTTCTTGATGTTCATCATGATGTTGGGAATCTGATAGAATTCCTCGGTGCGAACCCAGTACTTGGCCATTTCCATGTTCTTCTGGGCATGGGCGACACCGACGGTCTCGGGACCGCCCTCAATGATCTTCTGTTTGAAGGCCAGATACATCTCGGGCCTGGGCACGATCGCCGGGATGGCACCAAAACCCTCCCAGGTCTTGATCACCGTGGGGGATGACCAGACGCGCATCTTGAGGCCCTTGAGTTCGCTCGGCGTGAAAACCGGACGCACAGCGATGAATCCACGCGGGTCTTTCTGGTGCCAGGTCCAATCGTCGTCGAGGAACAGCCCGCCCTGCGCTTCGGTCTTGTCGATCGCCGGCCTCCACAGGTCGCTCATATAAAATTTTTGCAGATGTTCGACGTTGTTGAACACATAAGGAAGGTCGATAAACTTGGCCTCTTTCGCGTAAGTGCCCATGTACGTAGGCGGCATGATGAACATGTCCTGAGCGCCGCTGAAAGTGTTGGCTATCTCGGCTTGACCGGCGCCCAGCGCTCCGCCGTGGAACATGTTGATCTTCATGGTGCCGTTGCTCAGTTTCGTGACTGCGGCGGCAAAGGCCTCGCCGGCAACTCCCGCCGGGCCGATTTTCACGTCCACATGGCCGAGTCTGAGTTCGACGGTTTGCGCCTGAGCCATGCCGGCTAGGGCGACGACGCCGATCAAGGCACCTATTAGGTTACGAGCTATTGATTTGAGTAGCATGCCATCCTCCATTTATATCCACAATGTTGTTGGACTGAGTTTCTTAACCACAACGGTCGAAACTTATTATTATTATTCACGCTGATAACTTTGTTGCTTCCAGCGTGGGAAACTATACTAAAAAACTATACTATGGGCCGACCTTAGGTGCAAAAACCCGGAATTTATCCAGTAAATTAACATCATTTCCGTCACGGAAATATCCGCTCATCTTGGCTAACAAAAGAACGCCCATTTTCTGAACAACACCATATCTGTAAAGGTCCCGCTCTGTAAAGGTGCCGCCGATATCGCCGGTGACAAGATGTCGAATGTATGCCGACATTAGGTGCCTCTTCTCCTGTTGGGGGTTGCCCCACCTTACGCATGTTCTTTCTGGGCTCTTTATGCCTTGGTGAGCCCTTCATAAATTAGAGTAAGACAAGCAAATGATTGTGTCCAATTGGATAATATATGTTTACTTGATAAGAATACCCTATCTTGATCCATCTGATTTGGCATATCTGGGCCTTCTGGGTAGCGCGCTCGGAAACATTACCCGTTGCACTTGGGGTGTGATCGCATTGACACCTCTTCTTGGGCGCTCAAGGTGGCGGTGGCGGCATGATCGATCAGCCCACTGTCATCAACGACTAGGCCGAAGTGTGGTCGAACATATGATGCGTAATTTTACCGTCGGCCACGTCGTTAGCTACCGCAGCGCTATCGCGCTCGCCTCGACATCCCCAGATTAGATCATGATCGTCATTTCCAAGGGATTTGGAGAAAAAATTGTGATTTCCCCGGACGTTTGTTTCAAGGGCCGTCTAGCGTCCTTTGGCGGCCCGGAATATGTGCATATAGCAAAATACGTGCAGGTCTGGATGCGCGAAATGCCGATCAGGGAGAAAGGATATAGAAAACCTCCTGATCAACAATCCACGGAGGATTCTGGGGTTCGTCTAGGGAATTTCCCTACTTCCGGAACCGCAGCACTTGACCGGCTAGGTTTTCGGTCAGGGCGCCGTCCTTTAGGGTCGGCACCCCATTGACAATTACATGGACCATGCCCGTGGCCAGTTGATTGGGCTCATAAGTATCGCCCCGTTCACCGAAGGTCTCGGGGTCGAAGACCGCAATATCGGCTGGCGCCCCAACGGCCAGAGAGCCACGGTCCGAAAGGTTTAGTGTTCGCGCCGGTAGGCCGGACAGCCTGTGAATGGCTTCCTCGGGGTTAAGAGCCCCGGTCTCGCGGACCATGAAGCGGTAAAACCAGGACGCCCATGTGTAGGCGCCGTGGAAGGACGAAGTGGCCAGCGGCCCGTCGAGCGCCAAGGCCGTGGCGTCGGAAGCCGGCATGCAGGATGGATGGCTGAAAATCTCGCGCTGTTGATCGGGCACGTAGCAATGGATGATGACCATCAGGCTGTGCAGATCATCGACCGCGCGGACGAGAAGGTCAAAAACCGTGTCCAGGGCCTCCTGCTCACGCTCCCGGGCGATGGAAGCGATGTCGCGGCGCGCGTATTCGGGCCAGTGAACGTTGTCAAGGAGAACGATACGCTTCCAATCCCCGCCGGCGCTCAGGATGGATCGGAATTCCTTCATGCGCCTACGCGCATTGCCATCGCCCAGGCGGCTGGCCAGGGCCTCCTTTCCGCCTTCCATGGCCCAGGGTGGAATGACCGTGCTCAGGTAGGTGGTCCCGTATAGGCGTGTGTGCATGTCGAAGGCCAGTTCGTTGCCCCGGGCCAGGGCCTTGTCCACGACTTCCACGCACCGCTCGCACTCGTCGCGGTCGGCTCGCGGCAGAAGGTGTGAAATCTGGAGGCGCACTTCGGCGTTCTCGGCCGTGCGAACGGCTTCCTCCACCGCATCGGCGGCGCCGGCATCGCGCTTGCGCGCGTGGGTGGCGTAGATGCCGCCGGCCCGCGCCACCACACGGCACATCTCGGTGAGCTCCTCCTCCCCGGCCCCCGCCTCGGCCGGGTATTCGAGGCCCGAGGAGAGCCCGAAGGCGCCCGCCTCCATACTTTCCTCGAGGAGGAACTTCATTTGCCCCAGCTCATCGGCCGTCGCCGGCCGGTTGTCCATGCCTACTGTCGACAGGCGGAGCTGGCCGTTGGGGACAAGGGTCATGACATTCACCGCCGTGCCGACCGTTTCAAGCCTTTCCAGGTATCCGGCCGCGCTGCTCCACGATAGGGGAACGACATCGGTGAGGCCGTAAATATTGTTGGCGGCGAGGATCGGATCGGTGATGGGAAAACAGCCGAAACCGCAGTTACCGACGACCTCCAGCGTCACCCCCTGGTAGACGGAACTCATGGCCCGGGGATCAACCAGCAGCGTGAAATCGGAATGGCTGTGGATATCGATGAATCCCGGAGCGACGAACAAACCCTCCGCGTCCAGTACATCCGCACCACCGGCGTCGGGTTTGCCGATCTCGCGAATCACCCCTTCCGCGATGGCCACGTCAGCCGTTGTCGGCGCGCTTCCAGAGCCGTCGAAAATGGTTCCATTACGGATTACGAGATCGTAGGCCATTCCCGTCCTATCCCTTGCTTCCCAGGCGGCGTTGGGCCACCGTCGCCTCCTGGTCGATGGTCATGGTAACCGGATCAATAACGACGCCATAACTATGACGCGCTGCCTCGATACTGACTTTATCATCGAGCACGTCCTCAAGCACCCGTTCGGGAGACCGATCCAGGGGCCGACCGAACCCGCCACCACCGGCCGCAACGTGGTGGAAGATGTTGCCCTTCGAAAGTTGCAATCCTTCCATGGGCATGGTTGGCAGTATCCGCTGTTCTGGACCCGGATTGAGAACGTTGAGGGACGGACTGCCGGACTTGCCGCCGTCCAGCCCATAGGGAGGATGGTCGCGGCGGTCGGTGCGCACGGTGCAGACGGCCTCGTCGGTCATGATCTCGAATCCGCGTTCGAAGGCGAGGCCACCCCGAAACTTGCCAGCGCCACCCGAATCAGTGACCAGTGCATACCGGTTAATCCTAATAGGCATTTCCGCCTCGATCAGCTCGATCGGCTGGTTGGAGAGGTTGGCCGCCGGATTGGATACTCCCTCCATGCCGTCCAGTCCTGCACGGGCGCCCCAGGTGCCCACCATGACCTCGGTGAGTACGAACTGCTTGCCATTATTATAGCCGCCGAAGGCGAACAGAGTAGGGCCACCTTCGCCGGCGGCGATGACCTTGTTGGGAATAACCGGGGCGAGGGCGAGCATGATGGCGTCGAATACCCGGTATCCCATAACGCCACGGGCGGCGCATGCCGCTGGCAGGACCGGATTGATGATCGTGCCCTCGGGGGCGAGGACGGTTACCGGCCGCATGTAGCCTTCGCAGTTGGGAATATCGGTACCGCCGATGCATCGGATAGCGCAATAAGCCGACGACTTGGCCATGGCGACCGGGCAGTTGATGGCCGCCGGAATCTGTTTCGAGGTCCCCGCGAAGTCGAGGGTGATTTGATCGCCGTCGACTTTGACCAAGACGGCTATTTTCAGAGGCTCGGGTTTCTCGCCGACCCCGTCGATGAAATCTTCGGCGTAGTATTCGCCATCGGGAATGGCAGCGATCTCATCCTTCATCATGCGCTCGGCAAGGTTCTTCAACTCGTCCAGGTAGGGACGCAGGACATCGGCACCGTATTTCTCCAATAGCCCGGCCAAACCCCTCTCCCCGGCGTTGCAGGCCGCCAATTGCGCCCTCAAGTCGCCGATCACCTGGATCGGGAGGCGAGTATTCTTCTCGACAATCTTGATGAGGGTTTTGTTCTCCTGGCCCTCTTCGATGAGCTTGAGAAGGGGAATACGCAGTCCTTCTTGGTATATCTCGGTGGCATGTAGGGCAACGCTTCCAGGCGTGATACCGCCCACATCGCAGTGGTGGGCCATGGTCGCCGCGTAGCCCTCGAGTACACCATCGAAGAATACCGGTTTGATGACGTATATGTCGGGCAGGTGCTGACCGCCTGCCCCATAGGGATCGTTGGCGATGAACGCATCCCCCGCCCGGGTGTTTTCCTCGTCGGCAATGATGTGATGCATGATGGCGGGGAAGGCGCCCAGTTGTACGGCCAGGGTCAGGCCCTGGGCTATCAGTTCCCCGTGCCTGTCGCAGAGAGCTGTCGAGAAGTCCATGGTGTCGCGAATCACCTGGGAATAGGCGCTGCGGATGATCACCAAGGCCATCTCGTCGGCGGTCGAGGCGAGGGCGTTGCGGACCACCTCGAAAGTGATCGGATCAATACGGCGATTCATGTCTCATCTCCGATGGCGATATCTATGTTGCCGAGTTCGTCGAGGCTGGCGGTGCATGACGGCGGCACCAAGCACGTTGCATCGTATTCCTCGATGATCAACGGCCCCTCCATGGTCTGGCTGAGAAGATCCAGGCGAGAAATCACAGGGGTTGAGACGAGTCCATGGTCAGGGCCGAAATAGGCTTCGCGCTCACATCTTTCGTCTTTGGCGGCCCGGACCAAGCTCATGGGATCGTAGGTCCGCGGGCCCGACGCCACGCCGCGGGCGATGACCTTGATGTTGACCAGATCAACAGGATCGGTATCCGAGCGATGCCCGTAGGTTCGCTCGTGCTCGTCGTTGAAGTCGCTGGCCATGTTCTCCAAATTCAGTGTCTCCTTGGCCACGGGAATGGTCAGCTCGAAGGCCTGCCCAGAATAGCGCATATCGGCGAGGCGCCTGAGCGTCACCCGATCCTTCTTATAACCTTCCTCAGCCAAGACCGACAGCGCCTCCTTCTCCAGCTCGGCGTAAGCCGCCTCAATCGCCGCCGACGGAACGTCGCCGCTGCCGGTGAAGAAAGTCCGGATGAATTCATGTTGGGTGTCCGAAAAAAGAAGGCCCAAGGCACTGAAGACTCCCGGCGCCACCGGCACCAGCACCCTCCGCATCCGAAACGCGCGGGCAATTTCCGCCGCCATGACCGGCCCACCGCCCCCGAAGGCAAAAAGGATGAAATCGCGGGGATCACGCCCCCGATAGGTGGATACCGCCTTGACCGCCCGGGTCATGTTGGCCACCGCGATGGCGAAGATGCCGTGGGCCGCGTCGAGGACCGACTTGCCCATGGGCCGCGCCACCTTCTCTTCGATGGCGGCCCTCGCCTTGGCGGCGTTCAAGGTTAGGGAGCCGCCGACCAGAAAATCGGGATTGTAATAGCCTAAGACAACCAAGGCATCGGTTAGAGTGGGGTCGACGCCGCCTTGATCGTAGCAGATGGGTCCCGGCACGGCGCCGGCACTCGTGGGGCCGACCTTGGTCAGGCCGACCTCGTCCGTGGAGACGATGCTGCCGCCCCCTGCACCGATTTCCGAGACATCAATAAAGGGTAGTTTGATGGGATATCCACCGCCCTTGACCAGCATACTGGAAAGGTTGATGCCGGTGCCGACTTCGTACTCGCTGGTTTTCGCCGGTTCCCCGTTTTCGATCATTGCGGCCTTGGCCGTGGTGCCACCCATATCCAGGGATATGACGTTATCGTGTCCGCAGTTCTTGGCGACGCGGGCACAGGCAATGACGCCGGCGGCGGGTCCCGATTCGACGATGCAGGCTGGTTTTTTCATGGCCGCCCCGGCTGTCATTACGCCGCCATTGGATTGCATGATTTCGAGGGGCGCATCGATCCCCTCAGCCTTCAGTTGCTTAACCAGGGAATCAAGGTAGCGGTTCACCACCGGCCCAATGTAGGCGTTGACCACCGTCGTGCTGGTGCGCTCGAATTCGCGCATCTCCCGCAAGATGCTGCTGGAACAGGTGATGTAGACGTCTTCGCCGAGGGCCTTCTTCAGGATCTCTTCCACCCGCTGCTCGTGCTTTGGATCGGTGTAGGAGTGCAGCAGGCAAATCGCCAGCGCCTCGACATTGCACTCCGCAAGCTTGGCGGCCACGGCGTCCACAGCCGTCTCGTCCAATTCCTGCCATACCTCGCCCCTGGGACCCAGACGTTCGGGAACTTCGAAGGCCAAACGCCGGGGAACCAGGGGCGCTGGCTTCTCGTACTGCAGATTGTAGAGATCGGGAATGCGCAGGCGCCGCATCTCCAGGACATCCCGGAATCCCTCGGTGGTGACCAGAGCCGTTCTGGCACCCTTGAACTCAAGGATCGTGTTGGTGGCTACCGTGGTCGCGTGGACGATCCCATCGATGGTACTGGGATGCATTCCGAGATCGTCGAGTACTTCGGAGACGCCATTGATGATCCCGCGGCCGTAATCGTCGGGCGTCGAGGAGACCTTCTTGGTGATCAACGAACCATCGCTACCGAGCACCACCACATCAGTGAACGTGCCGCCGATGTCGACGCCGACCCGATATCGAATGTCACTTTGCATAATTGACCACTCCATGATATTGGCGGCGCCGGGTTGAATTATGTGTACGTCCCCCGGACCCTGATAATTCGAGGTTCGCTTCTGTAGGTAACCTAGGACAGTAGAATGATTGTGTCTAATTAGATAATTTGTGATATATTGATAGAAAATTCCTATCAATCTTCATTCATGTTGCCAACTCGGGGCTTTCTGCTGGATGACCCACATCCACCGCAACGTCGAACAGATTTGGTCCTTGACCGACGAGATCGAGAAGCAGGGCCATAATGTCGAGCAACTTGGAGCGCCGGTAAGATGGTAATAAACTTGACCCTTCCATTTTCGAAAAGAACCCACCATATTGCTTTCTCTCTCGGCAATGGTGTCGTGGGAGTGAAAATCGGCAACCGGGCAACCATCTGCCAATTGAATTTGTTCGCTTATCAACCGGACTGTATCAGAGCAAAAATGAATATTTCGAATCGAGATGCTGATCATCGGGACTGGCGCGGATTCTTCGGGAATGAAGTCCCATGAACCACGTAATTGGTCAGACCAAAGCGTTGCTGGACACGCCCGTGCTGCTCGTCGATCTCAACAATTTGCAGCGCAACATCGATCGCATGGCGGCAACAATCATCCGCGATGCGGGGGTCCGGTGGCGGCCTCACACGAAGGCGATGAAGACGCCGACGCTCGCTTACCTGTGTCTGGAGGCGGGCGCAAAAGGCGTCACCTGCGCCAAGCTCGGCGAGGCAGAGGTCATGGCCGCCGCGGGAATTCACGACATCCTTGTCGCCAACGAGATCGTTGGGCCATTGAAGATCGAACGGCTGGTGAACCTATGCCGGTACACGGACGTCATCGTCTGCGTCGACGACATCGGGAACGCTGAGGCGATTGATCGCGCGGCAGCCGCGAAGCGCGTACGGCCGAGAGTTCTCGTCGAGGTGGATGTCGGCATGGCCCGTGCGGGTGTACCGCCCGGCAATCCGGCCGTGAGCCTCGCCAAACAGATCACCGATCTTGAAAATGTTCGTTTCGCGGGATTGCAGACGTGGGAGGCTCACGCGTTGGGTGCCGAAAGCATTGAGGAGAGGAAGAAAATGGTCGCCGAGGCGCTGGGCGCGTTGACCAGTACCGCCGATCAGATCCGGGAGTCCGGGATCCCGGTCGATATCGTGAGCTGCGGCGGAACCGGTACGTACTGGATCAGCGCCTTCGAGCCCGGCATCACCGAGGTCGAGGCGGGGGGCGGTATCTTTTGTGACGTTCGATACCGCAAGGGCCTGGGCGTGGACCTCGAGTATGCCCTGACTGTCCTGTCCACGGTCACGAGTCGCCCCACAGGGCGGCGAATCGTCTGCGATGCCGGGTTCAAGACCATGGGCGACGCTCACGGAGAACCGGAACTCCTCGGATTCGGAGAGGTCGAGACCTTCGCGCTTTCCGCCGAGCACGGCGTCATTACCCTCGCCGAATCGAGCGACGCACCCCGGGTGGGCGAGAAGATCGAGATCATCCCCGGTTACTCGGACTCGACTGTATTCCTTCATGACACGCTCCATGCCGTGCGGGACGGCCGGGTCGAGGCGGTTTGGCCGCTGCTGGGGCGGGGAAAGCTTCTATAGCTCCGGGCGCGTCGGATATCGGTCAGCCCAAACAAACGTGCGCCGCGGGCGGACTAGGCCTCACGTAGTCCCGAACCAGGTTGTCAGGGCGGGTAATACCAACGTGCAACGCGGGGTTATGTCGCCGATATGCCCATGTCGCATCCTGGCGGCGGTGATTTGGGTCGGAATGGCGGCGGGCATCTTGACACCCCCGCGGTCAAGAGGATCAGCGGTCCGTCACCTCCGCGTACGGCGATCAACGGCGCGTGAATATTCCGCATTACCGAACGGGTGCTCGCCGCGGGAACATTGAGAATGCCGATCTGACTCCCATGGGTATTGAAATCGACATTCGTCCAGGACCCATAGACGCCTTTCGCCGTTGCCGCATTCTATAATAGCTCCATGAGGATATTGCCCATAGGATCGAGATCGGCCCGGACACCCGGAGGGATGACGCAGGTGGCGTCGTATTCCTCGACGATACACGGCCCGGTGCGCCCGCCCTTGAGGTCGGAACGACGAATGATCGGGGTTTCCACCCAACCCTGATCACCGCCGAAGTAGGCGGACCGCGACGCCTCCGTGGGCGTTGTCTCGGAGCGCGCGGTGGTGAGGTTCGCGGGATCCTTTCGTTCCCGGTGGCCGCGGGCCAGCACACGGATAGTGACGATTTCCACGGGGTGACCCGGTTCCGCCCGATGTCCATAGGTTCTTTCGTGTTCACTGGCGAAGACCTCGCCCAGCTTGCTCATTGCGTCGGCGTCCAGCGATCTGTCGGGCAGGGAAACCGGCAGCTCGAATGTTTGACCGACGTAGCGCATGGTGGCGCTTCTTTTTAGCGTCATGGCGTCCACATCGAATCCGTCAGCGGCTAGGCGTTCCTTTCCTTCGCGGATCAGATCTTCCCAGGCCCCGATGACGCCACTCAGATCTACCTCGTCGATCAAGGACGACACGGTTCGCGAAAGATGATGTTCCATATCCGCGTAAAGGAACCCGATGGCCGAAAACACACCCGGCGAAGGCGGAATCAGGATCCGTCGAATGCCCAAAGTGGCAGCGACCTGGGCGGCGAAAACGGGGCCGTTACCGCCGAAGGCGAACAAGGTGCAGCGCTTGGGATCGCGCCCCCGTTCCGTCGACACTGCCCTGATCGCTCGGGTCATTGTCGCCACGGCGATCCGATAGACGCCATGGGCCGCCCTTTCCAACTCCATGCCCAGGGGTTCGGCGATGCTCTCGGTGAAGACGCTTCTCGCCTTGTCAGAGTTCAACTTCAGGTCCCCGCCCACCAGATAGGCGGGATTGATATAGCCGAGAATCAAATTGGCGTCGGTTACGGTGGGATCCTCGCCCCCAGTATCGTAACAGGCCGGCCCGGGAGACGCGCCAGCGCTGCGAGGGCCGACACGAATAGCGCCGCCGGCATCGATGGCGACGATGGAACCGCCGCCAGCGCCGACCTCGGCCAAATCCACCGCCGGCACCTTGAGAAGATATCCGGCCCCCGTGAGCAGACGCGATCCGATCAATATTTCGCCGCCCACCTGGATGTCCGGCGATCGAGCCAGTTCGCCGTTCTCGATCATCGACGTTTTGGCCGTGGTCCCCCCCATATCGAAGGAGATGGCATCGGAGATGCCCAAGGCCTGTGCAAACGCATGAACGCCGATCACGCCTCCCGCGGGACCGGATTCAATAATATGCATAGGCATTCTAGCGGCGGATTCGACGCCGATCAGTCCGCCGCTGGATTGCATCAGCGTCAAGGGAGCCGAGAGACCGCGTTTTCTGAGATCTTCTTGCATATGCGATAGATAGCGCCCCACCAACGGCATCAGGTAGGCGTTGATGACGGTTGTTGAGGTGCGCTCGTATTCCTTCATTTCCGGCAACACGGCGGAGCTTCGGCAGCAGGCCACATGGGGCGCCTTCCGGCGGACGACGTCCTCGATGATTTCCTCGTGGGCGGGATTTGCATAGGCGTTCAAAAGACAGATCGCGATGGCTTCCACGTTCTCGGCGACTAGGCGTTCGACAACCTCCTCGACCTCGGCCGCATCGAGCCGTCGCCGGACTTCTCCCGCCGCGTCGACGCGTTCATCGACCTCCAAGCGCAGGTAGCGCTCGACGAGCGGTCGCGGTTTTTGCCAGCCGATGTCGTAGAGCTTGGGGACGCGCATGTCGCGAATGGCCAATACGTCCCGAAAGCCCTTTGTCGTTATCAGCCCGGTTTGGGCGCCTTTCCCTTCCAGGATGGCGTTGGAGGCGACCGTGGTGCCATGGCAAATCTGGGTCACAGATTTGCTCTCGATGTCTCCCTCGCTCAACAGTTCCTCGATGCCGTCGACAACGGCGGCAGCGTAGTTATCTGTGCTGGAGGGAATTTTTTTGGTCAGCAACCGACCGTCACCGCAAAGGGACACCACGTCGGTGAATGTTCCCCCGACATCGACCCCAATGCGCGCCTCATCCTTCATTTCAATCAATCCCGTTCAATTCTTTCGCGGCGAAAATTTCTTTGCGTCTCGTTTTTGTGGCGTCGACATCCACCATCCAGCGGTCTCGGTCGATAACGACGCCGAAGACATTTCTGGCGAAGGGAGTGCTGAAGAGATCGTCCCGGACGTCCCTCAGGACCGCCTCGGGGTCCCGTTCCAAGGGCTCCCCCCAGCCACCCGCACCCGCCGTTTCATGAGTTATGATGTCGTCTTGGTAAATGGGAACCGTGACCTTCCCCGGAAGGACCCTGATGGTTTCACCGGATGTTATCGTGTTTCTCGAAAAAGTGCCCGCATGTCCTCCTGACAGGCCGTAGGGTGGAAAGGTCTGGCGGTCGGCGCGCATCTGCAGGGTGCCTTCCTTTTCGAGAAAACGAAGTTGGCGGCGCAGGGAGCATCCGCCCCTGAACCGCCCTGCGCCCGCCGTATCACGTACAAACTCGCAACAGACCACCTCAACTGGGTGGTGGGCCTCGATGCCCTCGGCCGAGGGCAGGCTCAGGTTGGATAACAGGTTGGATATTCCATCGGGTCCGTCCGCTTCCGGGCGTCCGCCCCAGGCCGCCGACAGGAACTCGACGTAGACGAAGGGAGAGCGATCCTCCCGGTACCCGCCGAAGGAGATTCCCGTCACGCCCCCGTCCGAGGCGGCGAAGACCTTTTCCGGCACCATGCGCGCCAATGCACCGAAAGCACAGTCGAGCATGCGAAACCCAGTCAAGCCGCGCGCCGCGCAGGCACCCGGCGGCAGGACATTGACGATGGAACCAGGCGGAGCGACCACCTCGATGGCCCGACACATGCCATCGTTATCGGGAATATCGCCCTCGAGGATGGAACGTACCGCGCAATAGGTGGCCGCCGACGTATAAGAGAGGGTGGAATTGATCGCCCCCTTGACCTGAGGGGCGCTCCCGGTCCAATCAGCGCTGAGCGAGTCATCCTTCTTGGTGAAGGCCACGTGCAGGCGAATGGGCCGACCGGGGACCACGCCGTCGTCGTCAATCCAGTCCTCGAATTCGAACACCCCATCCGGTAACTTGCTTATGGCCTGACGGGTCATGCGTTCCGCGTAGTCCATGGTTTCGTTCATAAACAGCATGACCTTGTCGCTGCCCATGTCATTGCAAAGGGACAGGACATTGCGCTCGGCGACTCGGCAGGCCGCCACCTGCGCCCTGAGATCGCCCATAACGTTATCCGGCAAGCGGACGTTACGCTCGATCAACGCCTCGAGTGTCTCGTTGATGCGATTTCCCTCATAAAGACGCAAGGGTGGTATCCTTAGTCCCTCTTGGTAGATTTCCGTGGAATCGGCGGCGTTGGAACCGGCAACCCGTCCACCTACATCCGTGTGGTGACAAACCGCAGCGGCGAAGGCGATGAGCTGGTCGCCGTCGAAAATAGGCATGAAGATGAAAATATCAGGCAGATGCATGCCGCCACTGTAGGGATCGTTCAAAAGGAACACGTCACTGGGCTTCAAGGCGTCGCCATACCGCGCCGTGACCGCCGCCAGGGCCGAGGGAATTGAACCGAGGTGTCCGGCAATAGTCAGGCCCTGGGCCACCACCTGCCCATGGCGATCTGTGATGGCCGTCGAGAAATCCATGTTGTCGCGGACGACGGAGGAATAGGATGTGCGGATCACGGTGACCGCCATCTCGTCGGCGATAGTGAACACGGCGTGCTTGAACAGTTCCAGTTCGATGGGATCGATGTGGCTATCCATCAATCGCTTATTCTCCTGCATATTATGGGTTGGTGGGCGGCGCGCACACCGATTACCAAGTACTTCCGACGATTTTGGATACTCCCATGACCACGCGCCAATGAGTCGATGGCCTAGCCACTATCAGGGCGGGCGGTGTCGGGTTGGATAAAATGCGCGTACCCCCGGTTCGGTCTATTTGAGGCTCTACTTCCTTGGTAACCTTTCATGGACAGCCTATGACAAGGTAATGATTGTGTCTAATTAGATAATACGTGATATATTGATAAGGATAAACTATCATGCACCATTCATTTCGACGTCTTGAGACCTTCTACTGGGTGGCCCGTCTGGGCAGCTTCCATGCAGCTGCCCGTCATTTGAACGTCACCCAACCATCCGTATCTCTCAGGATCCGGGAACTGGAGCGGGAACTGGGAATGGCGGTGTTCGACCGTTCCGGCTATCGGCCCCGGTTGCTCCCGCCTGCGGTGCGCATCCTCCGCAACACCGAACAGATATTGTCCCTGACCGACGAGATCGAGAAGCAGAGCCAGGATGTCGACAAACTTTTCGGTCTTCTGAGGATAGGCGCCGCCGATTCGTTTGCCATGACCTGTCTTCCCGACCTCCTGAAAGCTATCGAGAGTCAGCATCCGACCCTCAACGTCGAGGTCAGCGTTTCCTTCAGTAAATCACTGAGTCAGCAGCTTGCCGAACGTGAGATCGATGTCGCTTTCCTTTCCCATCCCGACATAACCAGCGCTCTCATAGTCGAGCCATTGGGCAACCACGAATTGGCCTGGGTAACGAGCCCGCAACTGGATTTCCCGGCCGGCCCGATGCGACCGACCGACCTTGCCGCGACCCCGATTATCACCAATCCGGCTCCGTCCCATCTGTCCAAATCGATTATCGATTGGTTCGCCGAGGATGGTTTGCGGCCTTCGCGCGTCAGCACCTGCGACAGCTTGCCCATCATCATCAGTCTCACCATATCCGGGTTCGGGATCAGCCTGTTACCGTTACGACTCCTGGCCCCTGATTTCGAAGCGGGGCGGCTATCGCTCCTTCCCACCAAGCCCTCGATCTCTCCCCACGTCTTTTACGTAGCCTATCGATCAAAGGAAGCTCCGCCCGGCATCGACGAGGTCATCGCGATGGCGAAGAAAATTCTCAATAAAAACGAGAGCCTGTCACCCCTGTGAACAACTGCGTGACGGTTGCTCCTCCATGTCACCCCTGGCGGGAGTTGGAATCGCACCCACGATATTACTCTTAACCTACAGTTAAATCATTTTGATTAATGTAGGGTCTTGCTTGTTGCATGCCCCCGCAACCAACCATTTTGTACGGCCCGGTGTCTGACGTCAGACACCGGCGCGGAATGAGCCTCCGGGTGCAAAATCAGGCGAAGGAGTACAGAAAACGAATGTGCCGAATTTCCCAAATTATCACTGGACCGCTCTGCGGAGGTCACTCAGCTTTGGGAGAGCCAACACGAATAAATCCAGAGTGCCGGTGGCAGTAAACGTGACCCCGGAGTCACTCGGATCTAACATTATCCCATCTCGCTCTGAAATGGTTTGACCATCGACATCACCCGTTCCGGAGCGCACGAAGAGAAGAGTTGCCTGCTCCGTAGGTGAGACCTCGTAGGACACACCGTCCTCAAGCCTCAGGAAGCTCACCCGTGTCTCGGCCTCGGTAAAACTACCGAGTTCCTTGCGCCGCAGCCCAGACGCGATCTCGATCCAATCGTACGCCTCTGGGTTCATGTTGATCGGATCGGCAAAGCGAGCGGGCGGGATCACCAACTCCTGGCCGGTTGCGCACTCGACCGTTGCCGCATGCCCGTCTTTATTGTGACGTTTACCTTGCTCGTCAATCCATGTGTAGACGCCCTTCTCGAATGACCCCTTCTTAGCTAGGATGTCGCGCGCCGCAGTCAATTCCTCATAGTTGACAAACGGTGGACATCCGGCACCTTGAAACTGAATGTGCAGCTGCTCGTGTCCTGTCTGGCGATCATAGGGACCGTAATTGGTGCCGGCACTCCTGGCAGCCGTCGCGTTGGTCATCACTGCACTGTTCGTATGGCCGACCCGGATTCCGGAAAGTGGGACGCAGCCGAGGAAGCGCATCGACTTCCTTCTCCTACTTCGCCGGCCCGGAATACCCGCGGCACTCATGGTGGGGCTCGCGGCCAAGACCATGATCGATGTGTTGATAGCCTACCTGCCGCTTCTAGGGGAAGCTCGTGGTATAGCTCCCGCCTTTATCGGTCTCCTACTCTCGGTCAGGGCCGCCTCAGGATTGATAGCGAGGGTTGCTCTCCCGGCGATGTTGCGTTGGTTGGGTCGAGCCCGAGTGCTTTTCCTGACGCTGCTATTGGCGGCCGCGGCGATGGCTGGCCTTGTTTTACCGGTCACCGACCTCATATTGCTGGTGCTGATCTTCACGGTTGGGTTCGGCCTGGGCGTCGGGGATCCTTTGACGTCTTCGTGGATGGCAGAAAATGCGCCTCCCAATGAGCGTGGATCGGCAGCGGCCGTTCGTGTGACCGTAAACCGGTTGGGCCAGATGCTGATCCCCCCCCTTCTCGGTGCCCTCGCGGTGGGGATCGGGTCCTTTGCAGTCTTCTTTGGGGGTGCGCCAGACCGAGGATCATGACTGAGGAACCCTAGGGTTCCGCTTCGAGTCGTGCAGGAGAGACCGTGCTCCACGAGATCGTGGCCGAGCTGGCGACAATCATCCACCAGGCGCGCGCGTTGTGGCTGCCTGACGATGGATGAACTCGACGATTCTCCGAATCCCGTCGCGGGCTTCGGGTGATGCGGGATCGGTGCGGATCTGGTCGTAGTTCTCGCCGTCGAAGAACTCGAGCGTGAGATCGCCATCTGCCTTCCGGTAACCGTCGACGAACGAGTCCAGGTTGGCGCGCGGATGCATGCGATCGATAGGGTTCTGTAAATAGAGAATGTTCGGCGTGTCGATTGCATCGCCCCTCTGCAGCGCCAGATTGGGGCTGCCCTCGGCCATTGCGTCCTCGTTGAGCCAGTAGGTGTTATGATTGCGGACGATGTTGTTCAGGTGCTCGTTGTCGGGATCGTCCTTGAGCCGCTTCTTGTACTCGAGATAGCGCGAGATCGGGCAGATGACCGGCCACAGCGTCACCACGTAGGGGACGCGAGCATCGATCGCCGCGCCCGCGGCCAGCGGAATCGACGCATAGCGCCGATCGTTGGGCTTGAGCGCGGCCAGCACGACGAGATGCCCACCGCTCGAGGTGCCCATGGAGCCGACCATCCCGGGCTCGCTGTCGAACCGCCGTGCCTCGGACTTGAGCCAGCGGACGCCATAGTTGACGTCGGCCACCGAGCCCGGATAGGTCGCGTCGGGTGGATTTCGGAACTCCAGCGCGGCGACCACGACGCCGCCGCGAGCGACTTCCTGGTTGATGGGATCGTTGCTGGAAGTGCTGCCGCGACACCAGGCGCCGCCATGGGCGTCGATCACGGCCGGGAAAGGCCCCTCGCCGCGCGGCCTTAAGACGCGGGCGAAAAAGGGTTTCTCGCCATGGCGCAGATACTCCACTTCCTCGATCTCGACCTCGTAGGGACCTTGCCCGTCGGTTGCCATGATGCTATCTCCATGAGTTGAACAGGCAGATATGGTCCACGGCGACGCGACCAGAGTCAACAATCATTTAGAGGCGTGAACAAGCGCATGCCATGAAAAACGGCGGGACCGATCTCCCGCCGTTCGTCGAGTAATCTAGTCCGCTTATTCCAACCGCCCGTCTTCACCGGCAACCGGGATATACCGGTTGTTTCCCCGGAATATTAATTTTACTATCCTCACGCTAGGATGACCGCCGTTAAACGAAGCGCGTACCACGTGGCCAGCGTGCCGCCGATGAGGCCGACGAGATGAAAAAACAACGCACGGTAGTCGTCACCGGTGGAGGCAGCGGTATTGGCCGGGCAGCGGCCAGACGTTTCGGCGGAGATGATCATTTTGTAGTGGTTGCGGACATCAACACGGCCAGCGCACAGGCGGTTGCCGCGGAAATCACGGCGGCCGGGGGGAATGCCGTTCACCATTTTGTTGATGTTGCGGAGGATGCAAGTGTGCGTGCGCTTGCGGATGCCGTGGAGGAATCACACGGCGCTGCGGATGTACTCGTCACGTCTGGCGGCGTGCTGCAAAACGTATCTTCAATTCGCAATCTCGACATAGACGAGCACGACCGGATCTGGACGATCAACTATCGCGGTGCCTATCTTTGCTGCAGGGACTTCGGTCGGCACATGGTGCAACGTGGCAGCGGTTGCATTGTCAATATTTCGTCTACCTCGGCAATTATAGCGTTTCCCTTACATGCGTAAGGTCCGGGCAAGGCGGCGCTGAGTCACTTGACCAAAATACTCGCTGCCGACCTTGGACCGAGCGGCGTGCGGGTCAATGCAGTGGTGCCCGGCTACGTCCTCACCGAACAGATGCAGGCCCGCATCGATGCGAGTTATCGCGATCCGCAGGCGATGCACAATCAAAGCGCGCTGGGACGAATGGTGCTGCCGGACGAAATCGCTGATGGCATCCATTTTCTGTGCTCGGAGGCGGCGCGCTCGATTACCGGAATCTCAATGCCGATCGATGCCGGTTGGCTGGCAAGTGTGACGTATACCCAGCACCCCGGGTGGCCGCCACGGGATTGGGATCCCGACGACCCGTAATGCGTGCCGGCTTCAAAGCGGGGCGCACGACCGACGAATACCAAACGTCATTGATAGTGACCTCTGTGAGCCCATTCCCGAGTTCCGATGGAGTAGACTAAAATAAAAGAACCATCCGGTGGTAGACTTAAATAAAAGAACCATCCGGTGACAATGGAGGCTTTAAATATGAGCCAATTTTCGGACGGAACAACGGCCGTCGTCACGGGTGCGGCACGTGGCATTGGTTTGGGTGTAGCGAAAAAGCTTACTTCATCTGGATGCAGGGTTGCAGCTTGGGATATTGACCTAGAGCCGTTGGCTAGGGATCCGATTAGCAAAGATATTCATCGGGTCCGAGTGAATGTCGCTGATCTAAGTTCGGTCAGAGCCGCTGTCAGAAATACGATTAATGAACTCGGTCATATTGATATTTTGGTCAATAACGCCGGGGTTAATGGGCCGACGGTTCCCGCATGGGAATACCTCGTAGAAGAATGGGACCGAGTTATGGCCGTTGATTTAAGGGGCGTCTTTTTGTGTTGTCGCGAAGTCATCCCCCATATGCGTAACAACAAAAATGGCCGAATAATTAATGTCGCCTCCGTTGCCGGCAAAGAAGGCAACCCACTTGCCGTTGCATATTCGGCGGCTAAGGCCGGGGTCATTGGCATGACAAAAAGTTTGGCAAAGGAACTGGTGGACGACGGCATTTACGTTAATTGTGTTGCGCCCGCGATGACAGAAACAGAATTTTTACAAGGGATGACGGAAGACTATATCTCCATGGTAAAATCCCAAATTCCCATGGGCCGATTGTGCACCGTCTCTGAAATCGCCGACATGATCGCTTGGATCTCCGGCCCTCAATGTACGTTCACAACGGGGGCTGTTTTCGACCTTTCGGGTGGTCGGGCGACTTATTGAGAGCATAATTTCGTAATGACTGATTATTCAAAGCTATCCATAAATCAGATCACCACGCGGGATAAGTGGACGCTTGCCCAAGCAATTGACGGGTATGCACGCCATGAAGTTTACGGGATTAGCGTCTGGCACGATAAATTGCGCGAACTGGGTGTGAAAAAGGGCGCAC
>Ga0114996_10001707_pt1 | contig 29143 bp, 31 predicted proteins | sample ArcticOcean_MG_C_4_FD_87039 | JGI IMG/M metagenome (GOLD analysis project Ga0114996, IMG submission 87039) | Marine microbial communities from western Arctic Ocean - ArcticOcean_MG_CB4_134 | ecosystem: Environmental > Aquatic > Marine > Oceanic | place: Arctic Ocean: Canada Basin | collected... | reverse complement strand
TCAGACCGCACAGCTCGCTGGGATACATGCCACCGGCACCAGAGGCGCTCGTGCCATCTGTACATATGCCGATACTTGCCGGACTAACATAACGAGTGGTACAACCAATGGGGGCAGGTCAGGCTGCCATCGACGTTGTTTATCCAGTCATCGTGGGGCCGTACCGCTGGCCACTCGCCTTCGAGCTTCGCGATACTATTCGCCATTGAGTGAGTTGCAGCGACCTCTTCAGGCGTTCTCGGATATGCAAAATACCCGACGGTACACATACGGCGCTACTTACCGCCGCCCCAACTACCATGCCACGTTCGATTATCGAACAAAACGACATCCCCCGGCTCGGATGCGGTGATGAAGGCGGGCATCTCGTCGACACCTAGGCCCTCGATATCCTCCGTACCGGCGAAGGAGTCTTTCAATTCGATTCGCCGAATCTCCGAAAAGAACGGCTCTTTGTGAGAGCCAGGGATGAGACGGAGCGCGCCCGTTTCGCTGTCCAACGGCTGGAGATAGAATCCAAACTTGATGCCGCGCCAGTGCGCATTGAAAACATCAGGATGCCATTCAGTTCGGTCGCCAGAGAAAGCATTAGCCCTCGCAAACGAGCCAATTGCGTCGTCACCAAGAAGCTGCTTGGCCGAGCCAAAGAATCGCTCATCCTCCATTAGCGAGGCGAGGAAGGGCGTGTCGGGCCGCTGGTGCGTCCAGTTGAGTTGACCCAGAACGCCCGATGCCTCCATTTGACGGCGGGCATTAGCAAGAGCGATATCGAACTCAGCGTGGGCAGTTGTGATCTCGTCGGATAACAAAATGCCCCGTAGGACGACGAAGCCAAATATCTTGAATTGAGTAAGTTGAAGTTCGTTGAGCATAAATATCATTCGGCCCGTTGGAACGACCGCCGGGGCTGGGTCTTGGGTTTAATCTTTACGACCCCGACGGACTGATACTGTGGGTCACATTTACCCCACGGCATCCCGTTGTCGCCGGATTTAAAGTACAAATCGGCCAGATTGTCCTTCAATTCGTCGCAGTTGCAAAGGTCATCCATCAGTTCATCGTAACGGTCGTAGTTGGATGGGGCGCTGTCGGGAATGTCGAACACCTCGCGCAGAGTCTCCTCGGTATAGCACCAGCCCTGGGACGGTTCGTGAAACCAATCCTTGTCCCTTGCAGCACCCACCGTCGCCGTAAGCACTCCGCCCGGTTTCAAAACGCGCATCAATTCCGCTACGCAGCCTCTCAGTCCGGCGATGTCATTATGTTCCAATGACGAGATGGAGACGATGGCATCGACGGACTCATCTGGCACATCGGTCATATCGGTCAGATCTTGACCGTAGATGTATACCGTGCCTTGGCCTCCCGGTGTGTACTGTACTTTCTCCCACGAACGCAACAATTTCTGTGGATACTGGGGCCAGTGGCGGGGGCTTTTGGGCGGCAGGAATTCTCGTATTCCGGGCAGAACCAAATGGGGCCTGGCTCGTCGGACTTCGTAGTCGACGGGGGCAAGGTCTTCATTGCCGCGGAGGCCCTTGATTGGCCACCGCTCTCGCCATTTCTTGCCCATCTTGTCTTTACGATCTAGTCGATCCACGCTAATGACGTCACCACCTTGGTCCGACAGCCACCATTGCATGAGCCCGCGTCCTGCACCGGCGTCGAGGAAGCGGGTCCCTCGAACCACGGGCGACAAATCCTTCGCCGTCCAGGAAAGGTCTAGCACATAGTGCCAGCCGATACCCGCGCGAAGCTCCGTTTCCAGCGCACGGATCTGCTGTAGGTACGTGCGTGCATCATCCAGCAGCGCAGTCGAGAGTATCTCTACACGCTCAACATGGGGTTTCCCGGGCGGCATTGGCAATGTTCCAATCGCTACTATATCTACGGCTACTCTCAACGGTTCGGAGGGGCGGGCCATATTCTAGCAGGCTCCCATATAGCAATCTACGCCAACTTGCGCTACTGTGCTCAGACGAGATTTTTCCATTCTTATATAGAGGCGCAAGCGATGTTGAAGGGGACTCATGGACAAAACATGCTCGAAAGGCTCGGCGTGGGGCCGCTCATCAACGGGCACCACTGGCGGACGCTGCTTGGCGGCAGCATCATGCTGCCGGAGGTGCTGGACGCCATGGTCGAGTCGGCGGACACTTTCCTCAATATCACGGAATTGCACCAGAAGGCGGGCGAGTATATCGCCGAGCTCTCCGGCGCTGACATGGCCCTCGTGACGGCGGGCTGTACGGGCGCGCAGTTGCTTCAGGCGGCGGCCTGCATGACCGGCATAGACGAGTCAAAGGTCTCACAATTACCCGACACGACGGGCATGAAAAACGAGATTCTCATCGGTAAGCCGCAGGCCAATCACTATGACGGCGCATTCCGCCTGGCGGGTGCAAAAGTCATCGAGGTCGGCACGGAGACTGACACCACGCCGGACGAGCTAGCGAACGCCATCAATGACAAGACAGCCGCCGTTGCCTACACCTGGGTCATGCGCTGGAAGGGCCTCTCACTGGAATAAACTCTCAGAATAGCCCACGACCGCGATGTGCCCGTCATCCTCGACGCCGCGTCGGAACTTCCCCCCGTCGAGAACCTCACGAAATTCATCCGCATGGGCGTCGATATGGTCGCGTTCAGCGGCGGCAAGGGCCTGCGAGCCCCGCAGTCCACCGGCATTCTCATCGGGCGCAAGGACCTCATGGAGGCGGCCTATCTAAACGCCTTCTCCTTCAACAAGCCCAAGGCCAGTATCGGCAGGCCCATGAAGATCGCCAAAGAGGAGATTGTCGGACTCATCACTGCCCTCGAGATTTTCGTGAACGCCGACCACGAAGCCGAATGGGCCGACTGGCGCGCCAAATCGCAGGTGATCGTCGATGCCATGCAAAATATTCCCCATGTGAGCGCCCACGTCTACGAAGGCCCCGTCTACCCAGGCCCCAACGCGCCCACCGCCGTCATCACCCTCGACGACACCTGGACCGGCCCGACGGCCGCTGAAATTACCGAACAATTCCGCAACGGCGACCCGCCCATCTACATCGGCGACGGCCCCGCTACCAACGTCCTTTGGGTCGCGCCCGTCGCCCTAAAAGACGGCGAAGCGGAGTTGATTGCGAAGCGGTTGGTTGGGGTGTTGAGTCTGGTGAACGGCTGAGAGAGAATTGCACGATGACTATGCCTACAGAAAGACTACGTGAGATCGTTGCTACGCTCGGACGGCGACCGGGTCATGCGACCGTGGCAGCACTAATTCGTGAGCTTCTGATCAACGGACTCAACGCGTCAGACTCCGATGTCGACATGGAGAAACCGTTGCCTGAAGTCAAGGGTCGGCTCGATGCGTTGCTGGGGCGGACTGTCTTCGAGTTCAAAAGCGACCTTCGTACAGAACGCTCAGATGCTGAAAGTCAGTTATTGAGGTACTTGCCGCAGCGGGATAAGGACACCGGCGAACTGTTCGTCGGTATAGCCACCGACGGAGCAGCGTTCATTCCCTACCACCTCCGTCAGGGTCAACTGGTGGGCATGGAGCCCTTCACGCCTTCTGCAGATGACTCTATGACCTTTTTGGCGTGGCTCGGTTCGATCGTAGTTGTTGAGATAGGGCTCACACCTGACCCAGAAACCGTCCGTCGAGAGCTCGGACGTCAAAGTGTCGGCTATGGTGTGGCCAGAACCAAGCTGGGTCTCATGTGGTCGGAAGTAAAGGACGTTCCAGACGTTCGCCTCAAACGAGACCTGTGGTCGAGTTTGTTGGAGCAGGTGTACGGCACGTCGGTCGATAGCGACGAGTTGTTCTTTCAGCATACGTATCTGACAATCGTCGCGAAGTCGATTGCGAACAGTGTCCTAGGGGTTTCGACGGCGTCAGCCCATGACTTGCTCAACGGCAGAGCTTTGCGAGAAGCGGGTATTGCAGGTGCTATAGAGTCCGACTTCTTCGACTGGGTTCTCGAAGCTGACCAGGGACCGGACTTGGTGACTCGAATTGCATCTCATCTAGCCCGGTTTAAGTTGCAAGAAGTACAGACCGACGTTTTGAAAGGACTATACGAGTCGTTGGTCGATCCTGAGCAAAGGCATGACCTCGGGGAATATTACACGCCCGACTGGTTAGCCTCACGTATGTGCGACGCGGCAATCGAAGATCCTCTCAGTGAACGGGTACTCGACCCTGCGTGCGGCTCAGGAACGTTCCTGTTTCACTCTATTCGCAAGGTGATTCGGGCTGCCACCGACAAGGGACTAAGTAATGCAGAAACCATCGCCAGATGTTGTGATCGAGTCATAGGCGTCGACGTTCATCCTGTTGCCGTGCTGATAGCCCGTGTAACGTACTTGCTTGCCATAGGACCTGATCGCCTAGCAGAGAGAAGCCAGGTCAGCATCCCTGTTTATCTCGGAGACTCTTTGCAGTGGAACACAGTCGGCTTCATGATGGAGCGGCATGTCCTCATCGAGGTTCCTGACGGCCCCACGCTTCATTTTCCCGCTTCGGTCGCAGAAAAGCCCTTTATGTTCGACTCCGTAGTACAGATGATGCTAAGCCTGAGTGGCTCTAGTGAGTCTGGAGTTGACACTCTAAAGAGATGGGCTTCCGAAACGTACCATCAACTCCACGCTTCCGATATAGCGGTGTTGGTTGAGACCTTCAAATCACTTTGGAGTCTTCGCAAAGAGAATCGCGATCACATTTGGGGTTTCGTGGCGCGAAACCTGAGCCGCCCGATTTGGCTTTCATCGGACGAGCAGCAAGCCGATGTTGTTATTGGAAATCCGCCCTGGCTGTCTTACCGATATATGTCGAGACGGATGCAGCAACGGTTCAGAGCAGAGTCGGAGCGTGTCGGCGTCTGTAAGGGCGGGAAAGTCGCGACACACCAAGACCTTTCTGCGTACTTTTTCGCTCGATGCTTGGAACTCTACCTCAAACACACAGGCCGCATAGCCTTCGTCATGCCCTTCGCTGCCTTGAGTCGCCAACAATTCGAGGGTTTCCGCACAGGCTGGTTCGGCGGTCGAGGTAGAAAAGCCATCGATTCTTTCGTTGCACAAGTCCGTTTCACCGATGGGTGGACGTTTGACGAAAACGTTCAGCCACTTTTTCCCGTACCTTCTGCGGTGGTGTTCGCGGCCCACATCGGGGCCGACGAGCAAGGAGGCTGGCCTAACACACTATCCGAGTACAAAGGCACTCTACCGCGGCGTGACGCGACACCTGACGAGGCGGACAAGGCTCTTCTCAAACGAGACACACCTGGGCCTTTGACCAACCGCAATGGAAAAAGCTCACCTTACCGGGACTTGTTCCGTCAGGGAGCCACAGTCGTCCCGCGGATGTTATTCACCGTGATCCAAGTGCAGGCGGGATGGATTGGGTCGAATCGAGACCTTACCATTCTAGAGAGCCGTAGGACAAACCGAGAGAAATCACCCTGGAAAGAACTGCGTTCATTACGAGGAAACGTCGAAGCTCGTTTCGTTCGACCGTTGTACCTCGGTGAGTCTTTGGCTCCGTTTCGATTACTTGAGCCTGTAAAAGCGATAATACCTTGGGACACCGACTCGCAACAGCTATTTGATTCAGAGACTGCGTTGCGTGCAGGGCGTCTGCACCTGGCTGAGTGGCTTCGGCAAGCCGAGTCTTTGTGGGACAGCCACGGTCGGGGCACAATGCTATTGAAAGAGCGGTTAGATTACTTCCACAATCTGACTACGCAAATGCCAATAGCTCCTATTCGTGTTGTATACACCAAAGCTGGATCCATGCAGGCCGCGGCGGTGGTTCGCGATGGAGATTCCGCTATCGATCACAAACTATATTGGGTTGCAGCAGATGAGAACGAAGCATACTATTTGGCAGCGGTACTAAACAGCGAAACAGCACGTTCCCGCGTTGAACATCTCCAAAGCCGCGGCCAATGGGGAGCACGGGACTTTGACAAAGTCCTATTCAGTCTTCCAATCCCTCGGTTCGATCCGAACGACGAGATTCACGTCCAGCTTACGAGCGCTGCCAAACGAGCAGAGGAGATTGCAGCTACGGTACCTGTCAAAGAAGGTATGTACTTCGTTCGTGTACGTCGATTGATACGTGATGCCCTTAAGGAAGACGGCATAGCAAAGAAAATCGACCAACTCGTGGCCGAACTACTTGACCAATGACCCAGTTGCTATACGAAGGAACCCCATGCCCACCAAGCAAATCCACCACACCGTCACTCGCCCAGGCAACCGGCTTGGCGACCCTGACATCGAGATACCTGTCGCCGAAGACTTGGTCACGGTGCCAGGGGCTCATTAACTAGCCTAACCTACCTGCCAGGCGGCCCACTTGAACGTTAGGTGCTGCCGAATGCTCAGGTGTTCCCGCTGTGTAAGCGCGCGTCGATAGACGACCACCTCGCCGAGATAGCCGTCCCAATTCTGATCCCCCGTTCCATATCCGCCGATAGTCAGATCGTCACTGCTGTCGATGCCGCCGGCCAGATCGGACAGGTCGCCTGCGCTACTGTCGATGACCATTGCCACGACTTGGGTATGAATAGTAAGGTCGAGAGGCGACGCGATCGAGAGCGAAGACTGCCCGTCGCGGATACGACCGACGAGACGCTCGCCGTCCTCGAAGAGCGTGTAGCCTGTGGACGTTTCCTTGCCGCTGCCTTTCGTCATGATTCGTGAACTATTGGAGCTAGTCGCTCCGCGCTGGAGCACCAGAAAGACCGTGAAGCCGCCCTGCCCGAAGCGAAGGTCGTCATGGTCGGCTACGGAGAGCATCGCCGTATCGCCGTCGAACCGGACCATTGGCCTACGGTTGCTGCGATTTTCGTGCAGCGTCGGCGAGGCATGACCGGCGACAGCGAGCCCACGATGCTCAGTCCCCGAGGCACCGGGCCATTCGGTCACCGCGTCGCCATCATCGTAGCCCGACAACGAAGATGCATCCAGGTGAAGGACGATTCCGGGGATTTCGTCGGGCGCTTTTGCCAGGCCCCTGAGCCTGAAGAGCGTGGTTACGGCCCTGGCGTATAGCGGGCCCAGGCGAGAGGGCATGAGGAAGTAGAGCGCAGGAACCACGCTCGAAGACAGCCTCGACCAGTATCTTCTTCGGATCGCAACGGATGGGACCCGCAGCGCTAGACCGAAAAGCTGCTTGCTGGACTGGATATGGGCCCGTCGGACCGAGACTCCGGGGGGGGGACGACCTTAGCTGAATGCGCCAGAAGCCTCATCAGCACGACGTGCCGGCGACGCACGCTGAGTCGTTTCAGCGCCCAACGCCACATTGTCTCGAACAGCCCTTGTTGGACGGAGTGCACGACCTCCGGCAGGGGCTTAGGGAAGCTGTCGTTAGTCTCGTGGAGCCTCCAGACGGCCACCGGCTCGTCCAGTCGGCCTGCCACCATCCGTCCACACGCTGCGAACTTCATGAACTGGATGGTGTCCCAGCCACGGACGTTGTCGATACGACCGATCACGTCGAAGACTGACCGCTTGACCGTCCAGCCGTTGGCATGGCACCACCCGGCGGTCCCGAAGGGCAGTTGCTCTTCGAACAGGTCCTCGGGTTCGACGTGCCGCCTGAAGGTGTGCATGGCATCGGCGTTCATGTCGGACTCCAGGAACAGCCGCTCCGCCCTTGGCGTCTCGAACAGGAACTCGACCGCCTCGTACACTCCGTCAATCTCCGGATTGGACTCGAAAAGTTCTTGCGCCCGCTCGAAGCGCCCGGGGTGGTAGTAGTCGTCGGCTTCCAGGAAGGCGATGTACTCGGAGCTTGCGTGCTGGAGCGCCAGATTGTACTTATCGCCTATCCAGTGCTCGCGGCCGTCGGTGAAGCCGAGCAGCCTCACCTTGGGGTACTCGTGCTCCAACTGCTCACACAGCGCGCGGGTGCCGTCGGTTGAGCCGTCCTCTACCAGGATCACCTCCACCGTCTCATCCTGCGCGACCGCCGACTCCACCGCCTCACGAAGGTACGGCTCGGCATTGTAGACGGGGGTTAGTACCGATACTTGCATGGTGTCCTTGGGGCACGCGAACTAGAAAATACGTCGATTATACCTAAGAGATAGAGTGACGTCCGGCTCAAGTTCGACAAGCTGACCACGACCGGCTATATTGCGGTCACAATCCACCCCCGAGAAAGAGCTATGAAAAAAATCCACCATGTCGTTACTCGCCCCGGCAACCAGCTTGGCGACCCTGACATCGAGATACCGGTCGCCGAGGACCTGGTCACTGTGCCGGGCGCGCCCGTGCGGGAGGGCGATATTTCCGTGTACAGCCGCGAGTACCCGCTGGAGGCGCATTTCGTCGAGAACTCCGCCGACCGCGAGTGGCTGTGGTCGCAATACACGGACTCGTTCAGCCAGTGGCGCATCGAGCACGAGAAGGGCGAGGAGCCGTTGCTGGAGGCCGCGGCAGTCTCCGGCGACATTTCCCCAGAGGTCGAGTCAGACCCCGACATCGATCCTACTGAACTCATTCGGCAGAAGGCACGCGAGTTGGGCTTCAGCGAGGTCGGTTTTACAAAATACGACCGGCGCTACACCTATGCCAGCAAGAAGAAGTGGGTGAAGTTTCAGCACGGCATTTGCCTGGCCTACGAGCAGGAGTACCACGGCACGCAAAAAATCCCCAGCGAGGAGGCCGAGCACACCCACTTCGGCACCTACACCATCGAGGGCCGCCTGTCACTGGAGCTTGCCGACTACATCCGCACCCTCGGCTACCACGCGCAGGTGCACAGCCACAGCGACTCCAGCGCGCCGTACATCCCCATGTTCATCAACGCGGGCCTGGGGCAGCTCGGCGCCAACGGCCAGCTTCTGATGCCCCACTTCGGCTCCAGGGGCCGCCTGATGATGATCACCACCGACGCGCCCGTCCGCTACGATGAGCCGGTCGACTACGGCATCAACCGCTTCTGCGACGAGTGCCAGGTGTGCGTGGCGCGCTGCCCCAGCAACGCCCTCTCGCGGGACAAGCACTGGTGGCGCGGCGCGCTGAAGAACAAGGTCACCTACGCGCGCTGCCGCCCGGTCATGGGCCGCTACGACGGCTGCTCCATCTGCATGAAGGTCTGCCCCGTCCAAAAATACGGTATGAAGCCGGTCATGGACCACTACGTCGAGACGGGCGACGTGCTCGGCAAGGGCACCGACGAGCTCGAAGGTTTTACCCTCAAGGACAAAGGCCACTTCGGCCCCGGCGAAAAGCCCCACTTCTCCCCCGACTTTTTCGACATCCCCCGAGGCCGCCACGAAAATTGGCTATACGAAAACCTCAAAAAACGCCTGGCCGACGGTGAGGAGCTATCGGAGGAGGAGCTTGCAAAATTCGCCGACGAGGTGCGCGAGGCGGTGAACACGAGGCGGGAGGCGACGGGGTGAGGGTTGCGCGTTCTCTAACCTGACCTGATTAGGTTCGTGACCCCCAATGACGGCCGGTAGCGTTTGTCGAATTATTGCTCTCAGTCCCACGCTCCGATACGATTAAGACACGTCGTAGGCGGCCAGATGATTTAACCACTATGTGATCAGCCAAGATTCTTAGGGGCGTGTCTATGAAATATCGAAGTTTCACGATCCGAGATTACCGAAGTATTCAAGGGCCGCTTACTATTCCCCTGCATCGCGAAACGCTCATGCCAATCATCGGCGTTAACGAATGTGGGAAGACCACCATTCTTCACGCCCTTCTGGCCTTCGACCACTACAACGATAGGTCGAATCATTCTGGGCAACACCTTCGAGACATAGAGAATTTGTACTCAACGTCGCCTGTTGAACCACGGGTGTCGGCTGAGATCGAACTAACTTTGGGTAATCTTCAGCACATCATCAAAACTGCCGCACGTAGTTTCTTCGGTCGGGTATCGGTTCCCGAGAGATACCTCGATTCCCTCTCTTCCTACCAAGACAGCGTAGTGCTCCAACGCAACCTGAACACGAAGAAGTACACCATAGAAAGCCTTTCTGTAAATCGTAATCAGGAGTTCGAAGACAAGATCGCCCGAGCCATTGTCAAGCAACTTCCTTACATCCTGTATTTCGACGATTTCCAAGATTCTGTACCTGAGAGGATCGAGATACCGATCGACGAGTCCAAAGGGGGTGACTGGTTAGCTATCATCGAAACCTTATTCAAAAGAACGGATGAAGATTTCTCAGTCTTCGATCTAAGGGAGAAGGAAGTACGCCAACGTAAGAGCATACTTTCGAAAGTCAAGCGTACTCTCAACGAAACACTTACCCAACAGTGGAAGAACTTTCGTTTGGACGATTCAGACGCTCTCGAAATATCAATTGACTACGACGAACCGTCTTCAGACGATGAGCAAGGCTATCTGAAGTTCGACATAGTTGAGAAGGACGCGTCTGGCGACGAACATTTCTTCTTCGTCCGAAACCGAAGTAAGGGTTTCTATTGGTTCTTCAACTTCGTTATGAAGTTAGAATTTAACCCCAAAGTAGTCGAGGGGGCAGGAGTTGACGCTATTTACGTACTGGACGAACCTGGTTCGTATCTTCACGCAGTTGCTCAAGAGAGGCTATGCAGCAAACTCAAGCAACTGTCTCAAGACAACGTAGTGATTTACTGCACTCATTCACATCACCTTCTCAATCCTGAGGTAATTCCGCTCAATACAATTAGGGTAGCCGAAAAGGATCGTGACGGGAAGGTGACAATGGTGCCTATATATCAACACAAGGGTTTGGTCGAAAAGAATCGAGCTGCGTATCAACCTGTCCTCGATGCGCTTCAAGTACGCCCTCTAATGTTGGACTTATACAAAGACAATGTAGTTATCGTCGAAGGGATGGTCGACTCTTATGTGTTGGAAATGTTTCGAGAGTCGAGCGGGTTTCGGATGTTACCGTCGGTTGGAGCCGATTCGATGAAGTTCTACATAAGCATAATGATCGCTTGGGGTGTGCCGCATAAAGCCCTGTGGGACAACGACAGGGCAGGTCGGGCCGGTCTGAAGGACGCGACGAGCCACTTCGGTCAGGACCACGCAGATAGGAGATTCTTCCTTCTGCCGCTCGCATCGGCGAAGTCCAAGAAACGAATTATGCAGGACCTCGTCGATGGGAAGGACGTTAGTCAGATGAAGACCTCATTAGGTTTGCCCAAGAACACTAAGTTTGACAAAGTAATCTCATCGCTGTTTTACAGCCCAAGTAAGACTGAGATACTCGACGGCCTGACAGGTACGACTCGCGATTCGATCAAGGAACTCGTCTCGACATTAACTTTCGACTAGTTGATTAAGAGAAGAAGGCCACAAGGCCAACCCTCACTCGATTTCGCCGACAGCGACCCTCAGTTCCTCATGCGACATTGTCCGACCGGCCTTGATATTTTCTCTGGCCCTCTCGATGATTCTGAGGAATTCAGGGTTGTTGCTTAGCGCTTCCGATTCAGCCTCGGCCCTTCTAGCCTGTTCGGTCTCCTCGTACAGCGAAATCTTCTCTAGATGCTGGGCCTCGGACTGCTGGGCGCGGTACAGGTCCCAGCGAAGTTGCAGGTTCACTCCATCTTGGCGACGGCGGCCCTCATCTCATCCGCGGAGAGCGTCCGGCCCTCGTTGAACGACTGTCTGGAGCGCTCGATTATTCTGAGAAAGTCGGGATTGGTGCTAAGCGACAGCGAATCCGTATCGATGTCCTCAAGAGACACGAGGGCGGCAACGGGTTCGTCGTTCTTCGTCAGGACAACGACGTCGCCCTTCTCTAAGCCGTCGGTGTACTGAGTGAGAGCGTCATTCTCGTTTGTGATTTCAATGGTTTTCATAGTTCCACCTCTTCTCGTCCAATGAAGAGCCTATTACCTCGCTTACGTCCTATGGCCAAGATGCGAACGGTTTCAGGGTCAGCGTCGACTACCTCATAGAACACTCGCAAATCGCCAATTCGTAGCTCCCAAGGAGCCAACGTGTTCGGTCGAAGTCGTTTCCGGGCTCTGGTTTCCACCAGAGGTTCGTGTGTCAAATACCGTTCGACATCGTCGAGCAGAGTCGCCCTTTGACGGGCCGTCAACTCGACCAATTGCCCTTCGACCCAATCCGCATATTCAATTGTATAGGGCAAATCGAGTTACCCGCTACTTAAGGTGCGACATATCCTACCGCACCTCACCCCGACGCCGCATGCGGCGAGATCTTCTCTAGCTGCAGGGCCTCGGACTGCTGGGCGTGGTAAAGGTCCCAGCGGAGTTGCAGGTTCATCCAGAATCCCGCCGACGTGCCGAAGAATTTCGCGAGGCATAGTGCCGTGCTTGGCGTCACGCCGCGCCGCCCCCGCCAAGCACGACCTCTGCGTTCTTCTCCAAAGCAGGCATTTGAGCATCTCTAGCCCGCATCCCTGAGATATACTGTCCCCATTCTCCCGAGGGGATGTACATAGGAATGATCTACGACGGCATGCGTGTTTTGTTCCTGATCTGAAAGCCGACATCGACTTGATATGCGGCGGCAAAGTCGCACGGTTGATTGGGGGTGAGTAGGAGGGTTCGCTTGGGTTGGACTCGATTGATAGAGTCCTCCTTCGACAAGCTCAGGGCTAACGTACTATGTGAGACAATCCGTTCGGGCTGAGCCTGTCGAAAGGCAGGTCTCCGCCAAGCGTTTTTGTCAAAGACTCGCTGGTCACGACCGCTATACAAAAAATGCAAGCTGGCAAACTCCCTCTCGATCTTCTCACGCGGCTACTCGGCAAGATAGACGTTCGTGACCCGCGCGTGTTCCTCGGCGCGAAGACCGGCGAGGACGCTGCGCTCATCGACTTCGGCGACCGCTATCTTGTCGCAAAGACCGACCCAATCACCTTCGCGACCGATCTCATCGGCTGGTACCTGGTGCAGGTCAACGCCAACGACATCGCCGTCATGGGTGGCACACCGCGCTGGCTCATGACGACTCTGCTCCTCCCTGAACGCACGTCTGAGTCCACTGTCGAAACTATTTTTGAACAACTCAACAACGCTTGTGAAACTTTGGGCATCACGTTGATCGGCGGCCACACTGAAATGACCTACGACCTGCCGCGTCCCATCGCCATCGGCGCGATGCTAGGCGAAGTCGCGAAAGACCGTGTGGTCCTTACGTCGGGCGCTCAGCCGGGCGACAGTATTATTCTCACTAAAGGCATCGCCATTGAGGGTTGTTCAATACTGGCCCACGAGTCGGCTGAGGAACTGCTGGAGCGCGGCCTCGATCAAGCGACCATCGACCGCGCCAGCAATTTTTTGTATAACCCCGGCATCAGCGTCGTGAAAGATGCGAGCATCGCTTGCGACACGGTCGACGTTCACGCCATGCACGACCCGACCGAAGGCGGCCTCTCCGGTGGCCTCGTCGAGATGGCAGCCGGAGCAGACGTCGGCCTGCTGATTGACCAAGACACGATCCCCATTCTGCCGGAGTGCCGCCAAATCTGCGACGCTCTCGACCTCGATCCGCTTGGCCTGATTGCGTCGGGCTCGCTGCTGGCCGCGGTGCCGTCGGGGGAGGTTGCCAGGCTGAGGGGCGCGCTGGCCCAAGAGGGCATCTCGGCTTACGAGATTGGTAAGGTCACCGAGCCGGATGATGGGTTGAAGATACGGGACTCAGATGGCGTCCGCGATCTACCGACGTTTTCTAGGGACGAGTTGGCTAGGTGGTTTGGGGAGTGACGGGATAATACACTCTTGACCGGGTATTGCCTGATGGGGCCAGCAATCCTCGCTGCACTAAGTCTCGCAAATCACGGGAGGCCGTTACTGGCGATACTCCCGTAACTTCAACATATTCGGAACGCGTGATCTGCCCACTCTGAACCGCAAGCATATGCCCGTCGATTTGTCTCGGTCGAAGCCCCTCGGCCTCACCTAGTTCGCGGAGACCGTTCATCATTTGATGCCAACTTGCTAATTGTTTGACCAGAGTTTCCACCTGGAGTTTGATCAGGAAAGTGAAATGCTCTAACCATTTAGTTGCGTCATAGATAGCCGAAAACGTAGAGCCGAGCGTCCGTTCTATGTCAGACATATAGTCGTCGCGAATGTTGAAGAAGGACTCTTCAAGTGGGAGCAATTTCTTGAACCCATATGGCGAGCGCTGAAGGATGAGCGTCATCAATGCTCTGCCCGTCCTCCCATTGCCGTCCCAGAACGGATGAATGGCCACGAAGTGAATATGGGCTAAGCCGGCCTTAAGGACAGGGTGGACATTATCTTCGTCCTCTCGCAGCCATAGCCCGAAAGCTCGCATTAGACTTGGCACGTCTCCCGAATTCGGTGGGGTGAAGTTACCAACGGTGTTCTGTCCCTTTCGATAGACTCCAGGAGTAATGGTCTGGCCGAATCCCTTCATGAAGAGACGGTTTAGCTCGCGGATAGCGAATTCGTCGATCGGAATGTCTGATTGATCGCTCAAGAAGTCGACGAAGTCGTATGCCTCGTTTGCATTGAGATTCGCGCGCTCATCTTCGGAAGGCTCTCCTCCCACCCCGTGCCTGAGAAGGTCGCCCACGGCCTTCTCATCCATCTGCGAACCTTCGATACGAGTTGTACCTGAGGCGCGTCTAACCCTGACCTCCCGTTGCAACCAAGCCTCATGCTTCGGCATTATGAGCATGTTTTCGAGCCAGCTTTGATGCTCGATGTCTTCGAGGTTCGCGCTGATCTCGTCCGTTATGTTGTAATGAGGCTTGAAGATTCGATCACTCATATCGATTTGACTCTAATATATAGATCATTATGATATCAATGATACTATCATTCGCGCCTATTCGTATCAACCGCTCGCATCCGCCTCAATTGAATCGCCCGTCGGGCCGATGGTACACTGAGTCCTAGTCTCGGACGGGAGGAACGGTTGGAAGGCTTCGCGCTCGATTGGACAGTCGTGGCGATCGTCGGGGCCGTGGGCTTCGTAGCGATCATGGGCATGTTTATGATGTCCCGAGTGATGGCACCCAGGCGACCGTCGGACATCAAGGATACGCCTTATGAGTGTGGCATCCCGCCCGCGCCGTATCGCTGGTCGCAGATACACATTCGCTACTACGTCTTTGCCATCCTGTTCCTGATCTTCGACGTCGAGGCCGTGTTTTTATTCCCCTGGGCCGTCGTGTTTCTCAAGTCAGCACCGGCAGTCTTCTACGAGATGCTAATCTTTATCGCTATCCTGATGTTCGGAGTGCTATACGGGTGGAGGAAGGGAGTGTTGCAGTGGAGATAACTCTGGGGCAGGGCTACGAACCCGGCAAGGGCAACAACCCCGCCGACAGCGTCCTCACAGAGGTCATGCCCAACACCCTCGTGGGCAAGTCGGACGAGTTGTTCGCGCTGGCGAGAAAAAACTCGCTGTGGACGTTGTCGTTCGGCCTAGCGTGCTGTGCCATCGAGATGATGAGCACTCATATGTCTCACCACGACTTCGACCGCTTCGGCGTGGTCACCTGGCCGTCGCCGCGCCAGGCCGATGTGATGATCGTCGCGGGCACCGTCGTGAAGAAGATGGCCGAGCCCATCAAGCTCTTGTACGAGCAGATGCCCGACCCCAAATGGGTTATCGCCATGGGAAGCTGCGCCACCAACGGCGGGCCGTACTATCGGTCCTACTCGGTTGTCATGGGCGTCGATCACCTGATACCTGTCGACGTGTACGTCCCAGGCTGTCCGCCCCGACCAGAGGCGCTTATGTATGGGATCATGCAGCTTCAGGAGAAAATTAAGCAGGACGCCAAGGCCGGTGACTCAGGAGAGTAAGGGCGGCGCAAAGCCCGCACCCGCACGAGCACGAGGCGGCGCAGCTCGCGAAGCGCCAGTCAAGCTGGACAGCCTCGCGATTGCACTATCCGCTGCACTCCCAGCCATCTACGAAGGCATTCCCGTTGAGATCGGCGCGGCGGTCGATGAGGTGACCGTCACGGTCAGCCCGGACCTGGTCCCACAGGTCTGCCGCATCGCCAAGCAGCATCCCGACCTGGACTTTAACTACCTCCGCTGCATCTCCGCCGTCGACTACGTGGAGCGTATCGAGGTCGATTACCACCTGTTCTCCCTCGATAAGCGCCACAAGTTGGTCGTCAAAACTAACGTCAACCCTGAGGACCCAATGGTGCCGACGGTGATAAACGTCTGGCGCGGTGCCGACTGGTTCGAGCGCGAGGCTCACGACCTCTTCGGTGTCGTGTTCCAGGGTCACCCGAACCTCGCACCGCTCCTCCTCTACGACGGCTTCGAGGGCCACCCCGGCCTCAAGAGTTTCCCGTATCATGAGTACGAGGAATGGTAGAACGGGTGTTGGGTGATAGGTGTTGGGATAGGAAGGAGAGATAGGTATGGCGCAGGAAACGAAGACGAACAAAGAAATGACCTTGGACGAGAAGATAGAATCGCTCCGCGATCCTGAGGTCGAGGCGTACATTCGGTCTCTCAAAGGCGACAAGGATAAGCCCACACTCTCGACGGAAGAGGTTAGGGAATTGCTAGACAGAGTAATGGGCGACCTTACTCTCAGCGACGTTTTGTTCGAGATGCGTGAGAAGTCGTTCTAATACATGGCCGTTTTCTATTTCGACACGTCGGTACTCGTGAAGCGCTACCGTACGGAACTGGGTTCTGAGGTGCTTGCCAATTTCTTTAAGGACAAAGCTATTGAGGATACATATTTCACATCTCAAATAACAATCCTGGAGCTTGAGTCCGCAGTGGCGAGATTACACAAGGCGGGGTTGCTAGACTCGCAATCACACCAGGAAGTCGTTGAAACACTCGGATTCGACACAGAGCGATATTTCATACTGTTACCCGTCGCGAGTTCCTTGATTCCAGACGCAATTCAGATCGCTAGGCGCCACGCTCTCCGCGCTGTCGATTCCATCCATTTGGCGGCGACCATCAGATTGAAGGAGATTCTCTCCGAAGAGATCACCCTTGTAACCAGCGACCAAGAACTCGTTCAAGCAGGTACTGAGGCTGGCCTCACCGTCATCGACCCAGTAAGGCAGGGATAGAACAGTCCAGGAGGTCAAGTCAAATGAGCAGAATCACCTACAGAACTGAGATCTTTTCTGAGGCTGATCTATATGTGGCCCGTTGCCCTGAGCTAGATGTCTCCAGCTTTGGCGACACCATCGACGAAGCCCGAGACTCGCTTCATGAAGCCGTCGAGGCCTTTCTCGAGGGCTGCGAATTGCTGGGCACCCTGGACGAGATTCTGGAAGAATCCGGCTTCGAGAATGTGGGTGGTCAGTGGCGACTGCGCCAGCGTATTCTCGAGGAGGCTACGATCGCCATACCGTGAATCCCTCGTCCCGCCGCGTTACACAGATTCCTTACAGGAACCTGATTAAAATATTCGAGGCTGACGGGTTTTCGATAGCTCGCACTCGGGGAGACCACATCATATTGACCAAGCCGGGCATACGTAGACCAGTTGTGATAAAGCGAACTCCTCGTATGGTATCCGTCGACCACATCATGTCTAATATGCGAACAGTTGGCATGTCCCGAGAACAGTTCTTCCGACTACTGGATAGCGTTTAGTGATGACCACACACACCCAACCCACCTACACAAAAGACCTCGAATCCGTCGACATGATGGTCAACATGGGGCCGCAGCACCCCAGCACGCATGGGGTGTTCCGCATGGTGCTGTGGATCGACGGCGAGCGCATCGTCAGGGTCGAGCCGCACATCGGCTACCTGCACCGAGGCTCCGAGAAGCTCTGCGAGATCGAGGACTATTCGCAGATCGTCACGCTCTTCGACCGGCTCGACTACATCGGCAACCTCAACAGCGAGCTCGCCTTCTGCATGACCGTCGAAAAGATCATGGACCTCGAAGTCCCGGAGCGCGCGTGGTATATCCGCACCATTCTGTGCGAGCTCAACCGCATCGCCAACCACATGCTCTTCTACGGTGTCTATGGCCTCGATACCGGCGCGATGACTCCCGTTCTCTACGGCTTCCGCGAGCGCGAACGAATCCAGGAGTTGTTCGAGTCGGTCACCGGCGCGCGCATGATGCACAACTATATTCGAGTAGGCGGCGTCCACGAAGACCTGCCCGACGACTTTCCTGACCGCATGACCAAGCTCATGGACCAGCTTAAGCACGGCATCGAGGAGTGCGACACGCTCCTCTCCGACAACGAGATGTTTCTCGCGCGCACCAAAGGAATCGGCGTCATCAGCGCCGAGGATGCCATCGACCTAGGCGTTACCGGCCCGACGCTCCGGGGCAGCGGCGTAGTCGAGGACGTGCGTATCTCCGAGCCCTACGGCTACTACGATCGCTTCGACTTCGGCATCCCCGTCGGCGAGAACGGCGACTGCTGGGACCGCTACTACGTGCGTATGGAGGAGATGCGCCAGTCGCTCAGCATCATCGAGCAGGCGATGCAGCAGATGATCCCTGGTGAGATCGCCGCCAAGACCCGCCGCCTAACCCGTCCGCCCAAGGGCGAGGTATACCAGCGGACAGAGTCCCCGCGCGGCGACCTCGCGGTGTTCCTCGTCAGCGACGGCAGCGAGCACCCCTACCGCCTCAAGGTGCGTGCCCCGTCCTTCGCCAACCTTCAAGCTCTCGAACAGTTGCTCCGCAACTCATACGTCGCCGACGCGGTGGTGATCTTGGGTTCACTCGATATAGTGCTGGGCGAAGTTGATCGGTAATATCTCGTTCTGCATACTCCACTTGCGTCCCTTGCGGAGCAGCAGATTTTTTGTTATTTTGGCCACCGGATTTGCAAGCACAGCTGTGAATATTGAGTCTTGCTTGCCGTTAGGCGCTGACTTATAATTCTCCACAGCAGTAGCAATATTTCGAGTTTGGGTTCGCAGGGGTTACGAGTTCTGATGGAGGATTGAGAACCGATGACATTACCTAGCGTCCCTCGCGAACACCTTCCTGAAGACGCACGCTCGCGCCTCTTTGATCAAGAGGTCGTACACCACTTCACCTTCATCGACGTCAAGGGCGGCTGCGGCAGTAGTAATAAGGCAGAGCGTTGGTTGCTCGTCTCAAACCAACGGATTCTTTTTGAGGCGAATGTGAGAGAAGGCTCAAGCTCGAAGCCTAGATATGTCCACCAATCAGGTTCGATTCCAATACCAAAAGTCGTACATAGGCGGTGCTACTGAAGAAACCTCGAACGGCTGCTCAACGACGAAGGTGTCTCATCTCCGTATAAGCAGCGGAGGAGGAGAAATCGTCTTGGCCGTTCCTACAAAAGAGGAAGCTCTACGTGTCCAGAGCGTTGTTGACTCGCTGTTGATCCAAGAGGAATAGCAACGATCGGCTTTCTCGCGCGTCTTGCCATCCGTTTATATCAACGGACTGTGTCACACGTTCTACGACGAACCGGCGTAAACTGCCTCCACTACCCTACGTGCTCAGAGTACGCTCGATTGGCCTTCGACAAATATGGATATGTGACCGCAACCAAAATGTCGTGGCACCGGTGGCGCGACTGCAACCCCTTCTCAGGCCGCCCATACATCGACTGGCCGTAACGTTGCGTGCAGCCGATTTCCCCAAGTGGCGACTGTACGATAGACTAACGACCATGTACAACTTCGACAACCCAACCCCCACCAAACCCTACCGATCCCCGCGCACCCCCGTCTGCGAGGACTTTGCGCCGTGGAACTGCGCTCCGCCACAGAGGAAGTCCAGCACCAACATCACATCGCTGTTTGCCAAGTTATTTAGATTAGCCCGACCCCAACGAGTCGAAAAGTAGTGGATGCCTTCTGGGATCTACCGGCACCAATCAAGTACGCCGGCGGCGCGTTCGTCATCTTCGGCTTTCTGTCCTTCATGGTGCTCGTCCTCACCTGGCTGGAGCGCAAGGCGCTGGCCCGCATCCAGCAGCGCATCGGGCCTATGCGAGTCGGGCCCTACGGCACGCTCCAGCCCATCGCCGACGCCCTCAAGCTCGTCACTAAGGAAGATATTTTGCCCTCGTGGGCCGATAAGCGCGTGTACTGGTTCGCGCCGCTGGCGGTATTCATACCCTCGCTGCTCCTATGGGTCACGATCCCCGTGGCGCAGGGCATCGTGCTCCGCAACCTCGAACTGGGTCTTTTCTACATAACCGCTTTCTCCGTGCTGTCAGTGCTCGGCCTCGTCATGGCGGGCTGGGGCTCGGCCAACAAGTACGCCATTCTGGGCGGTCTCCGCGCCGCCGGACAGCTCATCAGCTACGAGGTCCCTTTCATCATGGGCATCCTCGGCGTCGCGATGCTGAGCCAGTCCCTCAACATCGTAGACATTGTCAACGACCAGGCCGAGGCCAAAATTGGTAATATCATCGTGCAGCCGCTCGGCCTGTTCATCTTCTTCATGGCGGCGCTGGCCGAGCTCGGCCGTACTCCCTTCGACATCCACCACGCCGAGTCGGAGGTCGTCGGCGGGCCCTTCGTCGAGTACAGCGGGGCGCACTGGTCCGTCTTCTTCCTCGCCGAGTATATGAACACCTTCACCGTCGCCGCACTGACTACGCTCCTGTTCCTCGGCGGCTGGCGCTGGCCGGACATGCCTTTCGACGGCGCGCTCCACACGGTGCTCTCCGTCGCCTGGTTCATGGTCAAGGCCTACGCCGTCATCCTCGTCATCTTCTGGTTCAGGGGGACCTACCCGCGCCTGCGCATCGACCAGCTCATGGCCTTCGGCTGGAAGGTGCTCGTGCCCCTCTCCTTCGTCAACATCGTCATCACCGCCGTCGCCCTCTTCTACGGCTGGCATTTCCTGACCATTACCATAATGTCCATCGTCGTCCTGACCGCCACCCTCTACGCCATCCGCCGCCGCGACGGGACCCCCGAGCAGCGCATGACGGTGCGGGTGGTGTCCGCAAGGGACGTGCGGAGGGTGAGGCCAGCGGTTGAGGTAGAGTAATTCGCATGAGGAAGTTTTCGGTCATCGAGGAAATACATCGACACCGAGCCGAATACGCCGACAGGTTCAACCACGACTGCGAGGCGATGGTCCGCGACATTCAAGAGCGCCAGAAGAAAACCGGCTGGAAGCTCGTGAAACGCTCCCCGAAGCCTGCAAGGAAGTTGGAGCCGGTGAAACGCTAGGCCGATCGCTTCGTCTCTAAAACCCGGATACCCGTTCTTCTAGCCACAGGCGATCATGAACACTGCAGAACCAACACGCACAACGAATCCCCTGCATTTTAACGACCTCGACCCTAGTCGCTTCGAGGATCTGTGTCTCGACTTGCTACATGGTCACCGGGATTGGTCGGACATCAGGCATTATGGACGGGCTGGGTCGGATGGCGGAATCGACATCCTCGCTATCGAACCTGGAGAGTTAAATCGCGAACGACACTGGTTCGTGCAATGTAGGCGCTATAAGAAAGCTAGTGCAGCCACTCTTAAGACAGCCGTCGATGACGTACTGGCAGAGGCCCAAGATCCACCGGATGTTCTCCTCATCGCAGTCGCCTGCGACGTATCCCGCACCGCCCACCAGGAGTTCGAGCGTTATTCAAAGTCAAAGGGGGTGAGTAGGCCGCTCCTATGGACTCGATCGGTTCTTGAAGCGAAACTGTATATAGATCGACGTGATCTGCTAGCTAAGTACTTTGACGTCTCGGACTCTCCTGGCACACCTAGCCCTGCAGATCGGGTAAAACAAAAGCTTGGGTTGAAGGAGCGATTGATCGACGGACTGATCCGTCCTGTTAACTACGAAATTACGAGGACGAGACCATTTGAGCGATTCAAGTCATCTTCAGCCATCATTCACTCTATCGCGGACACCTCTTACCCCGATGCAGATATTTCAGGAGACGGAATTAGCGGATGGTTCCGACTTGAGTTCTTTGATCTATATCACAATGGTATTGAGTTCATCACTGGGATTCAGTACGTTGTCATGACCTCGGATGATAGCTGGGCCCCTGTTGAGTATGACTATGAACCTCCCTCTACTGCACTTGTTAAACTGAAAACTTGGCACATTGGTTGCATCCCGTATCGCAATATCGTTGAAATCGACCTGCTAGGTGATGAGTTTTATCCCGTCCCTCACCTCTACTGCCAATTCGCGGACGGCAGTGAACCGTATGAAGAGTTCCGGTACAGACTACTAGCCAACGACAGTTATCCATTTCAGTTACCACCAGAAACCCGACGCCCTTTTGAACAGCTCGTTGCTTGACGGCTAATCTTCGAGTCCTTCGCCGAGAGCTACAGCGAGTATTTGATCTGTCACCTACCCTCCCCCAGATGCGCGACATAGACCTACAACCCGATAAATGCCTGACGTTCTCCTCGTGCGTCGTTGCGGGGAATTTCGTGAATACGTCGTACCTGAGCGGGCTGCAGGACAACCAAGGCAACACCCTACAAACGGCCTCCGGGCCCGTCGCTCAGTGAATAGGCATGACAACACCCCAAAGGCCGTAGCGGTAATTGACTACTACGCTTAGCCCTATCAGCTAGCTACCCTTGACTTCGTCAAAATTCTGGGAGAAGCTCTAGCTAATCTAAGAATGACCGGAGGCGCGTGATGTATACGACAGATATGTACGAGGGCATGATCGCGGAGACGATCACGATACGGGGGCACGGCGGCGACGCGATTAACGCCTACTTCGCGCGGCCACTAGGCCCCGGCCCATTTCCGGGTATGGTGCTGGCCCACCACATGCCAGGCTGGGACGAGTGGTACCGCGAGACTGCGCGAAAATTTGCCCATCATGGCTACGCCACCATCTCGCCCGACCTCTACCACCGGGTCGGACATGCTTCGCCTGAGGACGTGGCGGCCAAGGCTCGCTCAGACGGCGGAATGCTTGATGACCAGGTTGTCGGCGACCTGGCAGCGTCGATGCAATACCTGAAATCGCTGCCCAACTCCAACGGCAAGGTCGGCGCGTTCGGGACATGTTCCGGCGGACGCCATGCAGTATTGGCGGCGTCGCGAGTAGAGGGTTTCGACGCCGTGGTCGACTGCTGGGGCGGACGTGTGGTCATGGCCGACTCCGACCTGACGCCTAAGAACCCCGTCGCGCCCATCGACTACACAGCCGACCTGTCCTGTCCCATCCTCGGCCTGTTCGGTGAGGACGACAGCAGCCCGTCGCCGGAGCAGGTTGTCACGCACGAGGAAGCCCTGAAAAAGCACGGCAAGGACTACGAGTTTCATATGTACCCCGGCGCGGGCCACGGCTTCTTCTACTACGACCGCTCGGCCTACCGCCAGGAGCAGGCCGTCGATGGCTGGCAAAAAATCTGGGCTTTTTTGAGTAAGCATCTCAGCTAAGAGCTACTTCAGTTCTGGAAGGTAAGAAAAAATGTGCACAATGATTGCTGAAAAGGGCAAAATCACCGGGAGCGGCAAGGGCACGCCTGGCTGGATCAAAGTTAACCAGGTCAACGTGTCGTACGACCACCCGGCTCACATGACGATGGAGCACGCGCTGAACATCGACTTCGTCGACGAGTCGCAGGGCCTTGGCGCCCGCGTGGCGGTGGAACTGACGCCCGAGTCCGCACGAGAACTCGTCAGGCTGATTGGCGTGGCGTTAGAGCGTGGCGTAGAGGTAGACGGCTTACAGCCAGCGTGACCTTAGGGCCTCGCTGGATTGTATTCCTCCAGCGACCGAATCTTGACCTGAGCCGCCGCCATCTCCGGGCGCTCATGAACGTCGCGGTGCACGGCTACACAAAGCATCCCTGCCGCGAGGACTGACGTTACGCCCGCGCCGGAGTCCTCGAACGCGACCATCTTCTTCGGTGCGACACGCAGGCACTCCGAGGCCTTCAGATACGGCTCTGGCGACGGTTTCATTGCCGAAACCATCTCCCGCGATACGATGCAGTCGAACGCTCCCGTCATTTCCAGCGCGGCGATCGAGTTCCCGGCATGGCCGGTGTCGGCGGACGTCACTAGCGCCATCGGCACTTTCTGAGCCATGAACCAGTTCAGCAGGTCCCGCGCACCTGGCATCGGCACGAGCTTTGTGGCAGCAAGGTGCTCCCACAAGGGCAGATACACGTCCATCGCCTCTTGATAGTCTAGGTCGTAGAACTCGCTCAGCCGCGTCACCCCCGGTTCAAGGCCCATACCGAAGGTGCGGGGATGATCCGGAGGCAGGTGGTTAATCCCAAACGCCTCCAGAGTCTGAACTTGTGCCTCGGCGTGCAGCGGCTCGGTGTCGATGAGCGTGCCGTCGAGATCGAAGGCGACGGCCTGAGGCATGTTGCGTACTTCGTATTGCGTATTACGTGGGTCGTGAGGCTGTGTTGACTGTTGGGACACGAGAGTGCTTTCGGGTAGTACGCGATACGGAATACGCAATGTTCGACACGCATGGTACCATTTCCCCGCTATGCCACGACCGATACTCGTCACCGGCGCGCACCGCTCCGGCACCACCTGGGTCGGGAAGATGATCGCCTCCTCGCCGCAGGTTGGCTACATCCACGAGCCCTTCAACCTCACGACTCGGCCCGGCATTTGCGGCACTCGGTTCACGCGGCAGTTCACATACGTGACGGACGACAACGCTCGTCCCTACGAGAGCCAACTGGCGAAGACCTTCGCGTTCCAGTACAACCTGCTAGGCGAGCTTGCAACAGTACGCAGCCCTCGGAGTCTTTTACGCATGTTGCGCGACTCTCGGGAGTTTCGCGCATATCGTCGGGCCGGCGTCCGGCCACTCGTCAAGGACCCGCTGGCGCTCTTCTCCGCCGAGTGGCTTGTCAGGGAGTTCGATATGCAGGTGGTTGTGCTCATCCGGCACCCGGCGGCCTTCGCATCCAGCGTCAAGCGCTTCGGCTGGACTCACCCCTTCGAGCACTTTACCCAGCAGTCCCTTATCATGCGCGACCACCTCGCTCCGTTCGAGGCCGAAGTCCGCGACTATGCCGCTAACGAGCACGACGCCATTGACCACTCGATTCTGCTCTGGCGGCTGATCTACAACACGGTCCACGAGTACCAGCAGCGACACCCCGAGTGGTTCTTCGTAAAGCACGAAGACCTATCGATACAGCCAATGGACGGCTATACAAAGATATTCAGCGACCTGGGCATCGACTTGACGGACGACATCCGCACGACCATCGAGGAATACTCCGGCACGGCCAATCCCGGAGAGGCCCCCGCCGACGTAGGTGCGTTCAAAATCGACAGCGCCGCCAACGTGAGCGCGTGGAAGCAGCGCCTCTCCCCCGACGAGATTTTTCGTATACGCGAGGGAACGGCCGATGTGTGGCGGTATTTTTACGAAGATGGGGAGTGGTAGGGTTTACTGATTATGTGCGGCTACTCTGGTGCGATGCATACAAGAAATCACCCGCAACGACACACGAGGAGAGGGTCAGGCCTTTATCAGGTTGGAGGTCTATGTGGCGCAGAGAAGGAGTGTCAGACTAAATACTAACCATTACAGAGAGCGACACTACCCCGCACTCGCAGACCTCGGCAGTGTGAAGATGAACGTTGAGCCCCTACCGACCTCGCTCTCGGCACGGACACTGCCGCCGTGTGCTTCGACGAGTTCCTTGACGATTGCAAGCCCAAGCCCTGAACCGCCTGCGACTCTGCTCCTGGATTTTTCGTGCCGATAGAAGCGGTCGAAAATGTGATCGAGGTCGGCGCGTTCGATGCCGGGGCCAGAGTCCTTCACCGAGACCTCGACGTGATTGTTCACGTCGAGCATTCGCACGTTCAACTCGCCGTCTCCACCGTAACGCAGGGCGTTGCTGAGCAGGTTCGCAAGCACCTGGCTGATACGCTGCGGGTCGACGGATACTGGCAGCGATTGCTCCGGCACGTCGACTTCGAGGTTCACCCCAGTCTCCTGCGCCAGCGGGCGAAAGTCCTCGGCGACCTGCTCGACGAGGTCGTTGATCGGCGTCGGGGTGCGGTTCAGAGGTAGCTGGTTGGCCTCTGCGAGGGATATCAGGCGAAGGTCGTCCACAAGACGAGACAGGACGATGGTCTGGTCGTACATCGTAACGATGCGCTCGCGATCAAGTGGCAAGACACCGTCAACGATGCCTTCGAGACTGCCCTGGATGGTCGTCAGCGGGTTGCGGAGTTCGTGGGCCACATCGGCCAGCATTCGGCGGCGCTGATCCTCCGAGAGTTCGAGCTTCTCGGTCATCTCGTTGAATGCATCGGCCAATTGGCCCACCTCGTCGCCGCTGGATATTGCGACCCGCTCATGGAACCGACCAGCAGCGACACCCTGGGCTGCAGCGGTCAGTTTTCTGAGAGGTGCGATTATCTGCCACGCCAATAGCGCCGCGATGCCGATTGCTGCGATGCCTGTCGCAACCGCTCCGATAAGAATTCCTCGGTTGAAGTTGGAGAGGAACTGCTCTTGTAGCTCAGTGTTCGCGCTGGCGGCGAGTGCAACTGTACCAATCTGCAACCCTTGTATGGTGAGGGGCAATCCAGATTTCAAAGTCTCGTACGGAAGCTGCCTGTCATCGAATTCGCCGTCGGTATCGTAAACAACCGTGTTGGAAGCGTCCGCGATGATGAGGCGCTGATCGCCACTAGCCGCCCATAGCGGTGGCGGAAGCTGTTGCGGCAATCGGCGTCCCCGCTGGCGGTTGTCGGGAGCTTGAATTGTCAGCCCCTGCTCGACAAACGAGTCCACACCGTTCCAGGTGCCGAGTATCTGATAGTACACTTCGAGTCGGCGTCCAACATCACGGACAAAGAGCTGGTTGCCCTCGCTCACAAATAGATCGAGTTCGGCACCGGCGGTGCGATTGGCGACGACCGCGGTGATGCCAGCGCTCGCGAGGACGACCACGACGAACGCGGCGATCAGTTTGTACATCAGACTGATGCGCATCTTACGGCTCGTTGAACTTGTATCCCACGCCATATACCGTTACAACGTAGTCAGGATTGCGGGGGTCAGTCTCAAGTTTTTGTCTGAGGTTTTTGATATGGGCGTCGATAGTGCGCTCGAATCCCTCGTAGGTGTAACCAAAGCCGCTCTCGATTAGTTGCAGTCGGGTGAACACGCGGCCCGGCTCTTCCATTATCACTTGAAGTAGATTGAACTCGCTGCGGGTCAGGTCAATGTTGTCGTCAGCCAGGGTCACGGTACGAGAAGTCTTGTCGAGGGCGAGGGCACCGGCCTTGAGAACGTTGGACACCTTGCCCTGCCCACCCTTGCTGCGTCGGAGGACGGCCTTGACCCGAGCCAGTACCTCGCGCGGGCTGAAGGGCTTCGTGATGTAATCGTCCGCACCTAGTTCGAGGCCGATCACCTTGTCGGTCTCATCGACGCGGGCGGTGAGCATGATAATCGGCGCATCGGACTCCTGGCGTATGGTGCGAGTGACCTCAAGGCCGTCGATCTGCGGCATCATCACGTCCAGCAGTACCAGGTCCGGCTTCTCAGTCTTGAACGCCTGCAGGGCCTCCACACCATCATGCGCCGTCACGACAGCGTAGCTCGACTCTTCGAGATACGCACGCAGCGTCCGCACGATGTCAACGTCGTCGTCTACCACGAGGATTTTTTGTGTGGTGGGCATGGTCTCATGTTACCACCGGAGCAGACATGCTAGAATTTGATAAACGCACCTGTTTGTCTCAATCGTTCGACAGTAATCCATATACTCGATTCACTTCCAAAAGACCACCCAGGTGTACCGGCGGCAATGAGGAAAACTCGGACATGAACCAACAAAACGGCAACGAATCGTCTGACGGCAAGCAACTCGCGACTCTCGCGGGCGGGTGTTTCTGGTGTCTGGAGGCGGTATACGACGAGCTGCAGGGCGTCGAGGAGGTCGTCTCCGGGTACTCGGGCGGGCACCTGCCGAACCCAACCTACGAGCAGGTTTGTAGCGAGACGACCGGGCACGCAGAAGTCGTACAGATCACCTTCGACCCTAGCATCGTCAGCTACAAGGAACTGCTTGAGGTCTTCTTCACGATTCACGACCCTACGACGTTGAACCGGCAGGGTAATGATGTCGGCACGTCGTACCGCTCGGCGATCTTCTATCACGACGAGGAGCAGCGGCTTATCGCGGAGGAAGTGATCGGGGAAATGACCAACGCCGAGATATGGGACAGCCCGATTGTCACCGAGATCACGCCGCTCGACACGTTCTACGCCGCCGAGGGGTACCACCAAAAGTACTTCCAGAAGAACCCATACCAGCCTTACTGCATGGTAGTCGTCAAGCCGAAGGTGTCGAAGTTTCGCAAGAAGTACGTCTCAAGGCTGAAGAAGCAGGCGGTGTAGCGAAACCACTTACCCGACGGATGTCATTCCGACGCTCTGGGAGGAATCTAGGCGGTGCTCACGTGCCAACGCTGCCAAAGATGACCATCTAGATTCCTCGTCGAAGACTCCTCGGAATGACAACTATTTGTAGGTGCCGAGTATCTCGCGCTGGTAGGCCCATGCCTGCTCGACAGTGACGCCGGGCTTGAGCACGGCGTTTTGAAATCGTAGTTCGCGTTCACGAATCTCCTCAGCTTTTCTGAGAATCACCCTCGGATCGAAATGGGCGGGTATGGTCGTAACGCCGTCTCGGTCGGCGACGATCAACTCGCCTGGGTGTATAAGTAGGCTGCCGACTACAATCGGCTAGTTGAAGCGCACGAGGTTGTAGACACCGTGTCCCGGCACCTGGCCCGTAGCCCAGACAGGCATCCCAACGCGCTCAATGCCCTCGATATCTCGCACCGTGCCGTCTACGACCACACCGACGACGCCCGCCATCTTGTGAATGGCCGCCATGTTGTCGCCGAAGGTCGCACCACGTCCTGGTCGGCTGTCAACATCCTTCATCACGGCTATTAAGGGGCTGGGCGTTTCGCCGAGGGAAAGGTAGTAGCTTTCCCAGGGAACGCTTTGGGCAGTGGGTTCGAGAGGGGTCCATTCGCTTGTGAAGGCGTAGCCAACCACGCGGCCTAGGTCTGGCAGCAGGCAGCGTATCTCCGGGCCGGTATAGTTTTCCGGCTGGAGTTACCCCAGTTTAGTGGACAGTTAGTGGCTTGGCATTCATTGTAAGTCCAACCGGTTGTTGTGTGCTCTGCCACCTCCTTTCATATTCGGTCGGGTTCAGATACCCCAGCGTGGAATGACGGCGCTGACGGTTGTAGAACGCCTCGATGT
>Ga0114996_10001706_pt1 | contig 29144 bp, 24 predicted proteins | sample ArcticOcean_MG_C_4_FD_87039 | JGI IMG/M metagenome (GOLD analysis project Ga0114996, IMG submission 87039) | Marine microbial communities from western Arctic Ocean - ArcticOcean_MG_CB4_134 | ecosystem: Environmental > Aquatic > Marine > Oceanic | place: Arctic Ocean: Canada Basin | collected... | reverse complement strand
GCGGTCTGATCAGTTCCCATTGTTGATCTGATAACCAAAATAAACGCCTCATAATCTGAAACTCCCATTATTAAGTTCCAGACCATTGAATCAATTAATGGTTAATGAGTTCTGACCCTAGGACTACCGAATGTGCAAACGCCCTCCATCCATTCCAGGATAAATTTGCAGAAGGGAGGAAATATACATTCGATATTTGCTAAATTCCGGAAAATTAAACTCACGGGCTTTTATTGCCATCTTCAGATTGGCGCGATTTTGCGCGGCGTCGCTCCCTATTGGCGCGCAACGCTTTTAGTCTGTTGTCGATATTTTTGATTTCTGGCGAGGCGATTTCTATTATTTTTGCAGCTTGCCGCTTTGCCGCCAGAATGTCGCTCGTTTTCATAAGAATGGTTAGAGCATCGATTTGCAGGCCCTTGCGTTCTCCATATAACGGGCCGAACCGGGTTTCGGTGAAATGCTTGCTCGCAATGAACCAAGCCAGTGCTTCGGTATCATATTCCTGATCAATACCGTTCATTTTGAGATAGGTTTCGCCAATATTTTGCATGGACAATCGGTTGCCCTGCCGCGCGGCTTCCAGGAACCATTGTTTTGCGATCGCGGGATTGGGCATCGTTCCCAATCCCTGGAGGTACATTTGGCCAAGAAATGCTGCCGCGATCCCATCTGCAGCTTTTAGGAAATGATCGCGCGCAAGCGAATAATTGTGGGGCACAAGCCGTCCATAAAAGTATAACGATCCCAACGATGAATGAGATAATTTGTCTCCCCCCGCGATGGCCGTCTTGTACCAAATGATGGCCCGGTCCGCATCCTTGGCCGCGAGCTGATAAAACCGGCCAATTCGGGCGGCGAGCCAAGCACGATGCCGAGACGCCGCCGCAAACATCCGCGCCGCCAATTCCGGGTTTTTTGGAACATCGGTGCCCAGTGCATAAGCCTTACCGAGGTCGATCAGCTTGAACGGATCGGTGCTCGCAAGCTGGGCATTAGTCCATTCCGCCCGCTTTAATAGTTCCGCATCAATGCCGCCCTCGGCCTCCTGGGCGAGAGGCGGGCCGCCGAAGCCGGGCCATCCGGCCAGCAGGGCGGCAAGGAACAGGGCGAGGAGCAGGCGCATGGGTCGTTCTCGCAACCAAATGGTGTGGAGGTGTCACTATAGTTCAATTGGCTATGAATTTATAGAGTGTGCATCAATATATAGCGCGCTTCGAGATTTGGATTTTCCCCGCCCTCCCGGCGAAGGCGCGGCTTTACAGAGCAGCGGCTTTAATCCACCCACGTGATCTCGTGGGCGATGGCGTAAGCGCCGAGGATTTCACCGATCTCACCTTCCAGTTTCGCCCGCTCCGCTGCGGGCGCCGTCACGGTCGTCAGTGTTCCATGTACCGGATGGGCGGCCACATTCACCTCGATAGCCGCGCCTAATGGCTCCAATGCTGCCTCGAAGGCCCGCCGCGCCGCGTCCAGGCGGAGCGCCGGCTTGTAGATTTTGCCCACCGCCGTCTGCGGCAAGGCGTCCATGAGCCAGATATCCACCGGATTGCCGGCGCGCTCAGGAATCGTTGCGCGCACATGATCGGCGATTTCGCCCGCTCCCGCGTTGGCGCCGGGGGCGCGCTGAACATAGGCCACCGGCAATTCACCGGCATAAGCGTCCGGCTTGCCGACGGCGGCGGCCAGGGCTACCGCGTCATGGCTCAAGAGCGCTTCTTCGATGATGCGGGGATCGATATTGTGGCCGCCGCGAATAATGATGTCCTTGGCGCGCCCGGTGACCCAGAGATAGCCGTCCGCATCGATGCGCCCCAAATCACCGTTGTTGAGCCAGCCGTCATTGGTGAACAGGCTGGCGGTATCGGCAGCGCTCAAATAGCCGTCGATAATGCTCGGCCCCTTGACCACGATGGCGCCGATTTCATCGGTCTCGCAATCGCGAACAATATTGCCGTCCTCGTCCAGCGCCACGGTGCGAATTTTCGTGTAGGGCCAGCGGATGCCCGAAGAGCCGTAGCGGGGATCGCCGTTGCGGGGGCTCATGGAGATGTTGCAGGTGAACTCAGTGGCGCCGTAGGTGACCAGCACGCGCACCCCGGTGACATTTTCGATGGTGCGGCCCAGTTCCGCCGGCAAGGCGCCGGACCCCGACCCGCCATAGGCGCGCAAGCTGGTAATGTCTTCGCCGGCGGGCGGGTTCTGCATGAGCGCCGTCTGCACCGTCGGCACGCCGTTCAGAAACGTAATGCCGAAATGCTCGACCAGCTTCCAGTAATTGCGGATCACCGCTTTGTTGCGAAAGCCGGACGGATCGGGGATGACCATTGTCATGCCATTTGCAAAGCAAGGCAGGCTATCGACGCAAATGCCGCCGGCGTGAAACAACGGCCCGGCGCCGAACACCACGTCGCCCCGGCAAAGGCCCTTCATGGCCGAATTGGCCCAGCGCTGATAGGCCATGCCCCGATGTTTGAGGCGGGCGATTTTGGGCGCGCCGGTGGTGCCGCCGGTATGCAGATAAATGGCGGTATCGTCCGGCCTTATGGCGCGCTGGAAGGATAGCTCTGCGGGCTGCCCGGCCAACAAGGCGGCGAAGTCGGGCGCATTGGGGTCCGCTTCGCCCAAGGCGGACACCTGGATCAAATGTTCGATCTGATCGCTTTCTTGGGCGATGCGCCGGGCCTTGTCCCAAATCCCGAAATCATCCGCCGGGCCGAGGGCGACAAGCACCTTGGCTTTGGCGGCGGCCACCAGGGCGTTCAATTGCAATGGCTCCAGCATCCAGTTGACGGAAAAGCCGATGCCGGCGGCTTGCGCCCCCCAAAGGGCGTAATGGGTTTCCGCCAGGTTGGGCAGCATCAGCATCACCGCATCATCTTCGCCAACGCCGAGACTGCGGAACAGATTGGCGGCGCGGATAATGTTTGCCAATAAATCCGCATAGCTGACGCGCCCGATGGCTTGCGCAGGATCGCCATTACGCAGCACATGCAGCGCCGTCTTGGCGCGATCGAGCATGGCGCCCCGGCGGATCAATCCGAAGCTGGAGAGCGGGCGGGCGCGCATTTCGAACGGCACCCGCTCCATACGTTCGATGTCGGCCAGATTGCGCAGGGCTGCGTAGTTGTCGGGGCTGACCGCGATGTCCGCCGCCCCATGGAAATCCGCATCGAAGCGGTCCATGGGCAGCATCGTGTCCGCCTTATCCGCCATCGGCCCGTACAATCTCGTGGCGCATGGTGTAGGCCGCCATGATTTCTGCGGCTTCGGCGATGGCGCCTTGGTCGGCACCGCTCAGCGTTATGCGGGCTACCGTGCCCTCGGCGGCGCCGTCATCGACGCTGACCGCGATGCCGATGCCGCGCCCGGCCAAGGGTGCCAGGGCCTCGGCAAAGGCTTTTTCGGCGGCGCTGCGGCGCAAGGGCGGCTTGAATATCTTGCCCACGTCGGTAAGTGGAATTTTATCGATGATATGGATTTCCGCCGGCGCCGCGCCGCGCTCTGGAATATTTCTCCGCGCATAAAGGCGGATGTCCTCGGCGCTGGCGCTCGCGCCCGGCTTCAATTGCACATAGGCGATGGGTAATTCGCCGGCATGGGCGTCCGGCTTGCCGACGGCGGCGGCCAGCTCCACCGCTTCGTGGTCCTGCAAGGTCTCGTCGATGATGCGGCTGTCGATATTGTTGCCGCCCCTGATAATCAGATCCTTAAGCCGTCCGGTGATCCAGATAAAGCCGTCCTCGTCGAAACGTCCGAGATCGCCGGTATTCAGCCAGCCATCTGCAAAGAACAAACCGGCGTTGAGGCTTTCGTCCACATAGCCCTTGGTCACCCCCGGCCCCTTGATGGCGATCACCCCGGCCTCGCCTGGCTGGCAATCGGCCTCGTAGGCGCCGTGGCTGTCTACCCTCACCGCCTTGATGTGGGTGTAGGGCAGGCGGATGCCGCTTGAGCCGTAACGGGGCCGGCCATGGCGGGGCGGCATGGCAGCGGATGCGGTGTTCTCGGTAAGGCCGTAATTGGACAGCATGATGACGCCGAATTTCTCTTCAACGGCGCGCCCGACTGCGGCCGGCAGCGCCGCCGAGCCGGTATTGGAATAGGGCTTGAGGCTGGAGATATCGGCGTTCACCGGCTGGCTCATGAGCGCCGAAAGGGCGGTCGGCACGGCGATCAATTCGGTGGCGCCATATTTCTCCACCAGCTTCCAGAAATTCTTGTAGGTGTTTTTCTCGCGGAACCCATGCGGGCTCAAGATCACGTTGGTCATGCCCTGAGACAATGGGCTGAGGGAGCGGTTGACGATGCCGCCGGAATGAAACAACGGCGTGCCGGCGAAGATCACGTCTTCGGGCCCATGGCCCAGGAACCAGCCATAGACGTGGCATTTATAGGCAATGGCCCCATGCGCCAGCCGTGCCAGCTTGGGCGCGCCGGTGGTGCCTCCGGTGGGGCAATAGATGGCGGTGGCATCGGCGCTGTCCAAGCGCTCGAAATCGAAATCATCGCCGTTCTCGCCGTCCAGAAAATCATTGAAATCGGCATCGGCGTCTTTTTCGCCGCCCGGACCTTGCACCTGGATAACGTGGGCAATGGAGGGAACCAGCGCGGCGACCTTTTGCGCGGTCTCCCAGATGGTGAATTCCGGCGACGGCCCAAGCGCCACCAGCACCGTAACCTTGGCCGCTTGCATGACGCCGGCGATGGCCTCCGCCGACAAGGCCCAGTTCACCGGGCAAAAGATCCCCGCCGTCGGCCCGGCGGCGAGGGTGATATAATTTTCCGGCACCATGGGCAGCAGCGCGCCGATCACGCCGCCTTCGCCGGCCAGCCGGTGCAACAAATTCGCCGCCTGGCGGATGCGGGTCAGGTAATCGCCATAGCTTAGCGTTTCCGGTGTCTCATCGGGGTCGGCGTGGCGCAAATAATGGATCACGGCCCTACCCGGATCATGGGCGGCGCCCATGGCGACCAGATCGAAGACGTTAAAGGCGCGCATGCGCTCTTGCAGCGGCGTTTTTTCAAACGCCTCCACCTCGGCAAGGTTGCGGATATTGGCGGGCAGGCCGCTCATTCTTCGCCGTTATCGTTGATCGGCGGATAGCGGCCCAAGGTGCCGCCGAACGGGCCGTCGCGCCATTGGATGGCGGCTTTTAAGCCCTCGTCTTTGGCGATGCGCTTGAACTCCTGATTGGACGGCAGCCGCCCGGACATGGTCACGAACTCGCCGGAGCTTTGGATCGAAAACTGAAAGCCCATCTGCTCATAGACCCGGTTGATCATCTTTTTCGACAGGGACAAAAGCTGCGGATCGATATTGGCGATGCGGCGCGCGATAGTGCGGGTTTCCTCCTCCAGCTTTTCCGCAGTGAACACATGGTTGGCCATGCCGTGGCGCAACATTTCCTCCGCCGTCAGGGAATCGCCGGTGAGCAGCATCTCCTTGGCTTTTTTGAGACCCACGTGCCAGGCGAAGATGGCCGTCTCCTCGCCGGGCGCGATGGCGCGAAGGCCGGGATGGCCGAGGCGCGCATCGTCGGCGGCGATCAGCAAGTCCGAGGCCAGCGCCAAGGCTGATGCGCCGCCCAAACATGCCCCGTGCACCTGGGCAATGACCGGCTTCCAGTTGTTCCATATCTCCATCATATATTCGATATGGCCCTGCACCCGGGCGCGGTTGTCCCAGACGCTGACGAAATTGCCGTGGCCTTCATCGGCGGCGGTAATGTCGCCGGTCTGGCGCGGCGCCTTGCCCATGGATGGGCCGAGATCGTAGCCGGACGAGAAACACTCCCCGGCGCCTTTCAAGATGATCACCGAAACATCCGTGTCAATTTCCGCCGCCTTTAACGCCTGGCTGATCTCGGCGGACATGTCCCAGTTGATGGCGTTGCGCCGCTCGGGCCGGTTGAAGGTGATGGTCGCCAACCGGTCTTCCACATCATAGAGGATATTTTCGTAATCCATGAGCCTATCCGAACTCGGCGCTGGCCTTCATGGCAATAACGCCATCGGAATTGACCGCCCATAGCTGGCAGGACTTGCCGTCGGCGGCGGGCTCGCCCATCAGCGTGAAAGGCTGGTCCACATAGACCGGCGCCCGCGCTTGCATGGCGAAACTGGTCAGCGTCGCGTCCGGCGCATTTTCGCGCACCAGCTCCAAAAGCCAGACCGCCGTGAACGGGCCATGCACGATCAGCCCCGGATAGTTTTCCACGCCGGTCACATAAGGCTGGTCGTAATGGATGCGGTGCGGATTGAAGGTGCAGGCGGAAAACCGGAACAGCATGACCGGATCGGTGGTCTGGGTGCGTTTCCAGGTGGCGTCATCGGGACCCGGCTCGCCGGGCGGCGGCGCCTGGCCACTATCTTCTTCCCGGTAAACCAGGTTTTGATCGTCCTCCATGATCAGCCCGCCCGGGCCTGATATCTTGACCGCGATGGTGACGAACACCAGCTTGCCCGAGCGGCCTTCCTTGGGCGTGACCGAGGCGATGGAAAGCTCTTTGGTGATGTGATCGCCGATGCGGAAGGGCTGGTGGAAGCGCATATTGTTGCCCGCATACATGCGCCGGGGCAGGGGGCTCGGCGGGCCGTTCTCGATATCGAAGGACATGCCGTCGGGGCTGAGCTCATCGGTCAGGTTGAGGCGCGGAAAAAAGATCGAATGCCAGCCCGGCGGCACCGGATCGCCTTTGGTGAGGATCGGATCATTGCGGTTAAGGGTCGCCGTCAGGCGGTGCACCTGGGATGCGGTCACCACATCTTCGCTTACCGTCTTGTGCCCGATGAATTTCCGGTATTCTTCGATCGCATCAGCCATGGCGCTTCCTCCCCTAGATTTTTGAAGCGCCACTTTATCACGAAATATCGCCGTTGAAACATTGACCATTGCCGCTCCCTTGTTTCTAATCGCCAAGCGCCGCAGCGGCGCCGAAACAGGGGAGAGGGGGACAATTTCATGCGACTGATTTCATTCGAAGATGATGGCCAGGCCGGCGTCGGCGTCATGGTTGGCGATGATGGCTTTATTGATCTGGCCGCCGCCCAGCCGGACATGCCCAAATCCATTCGGGAAATTCTGCAAAGCGTCGATGGCTGGCAGTCGAAAATCGCCGCCGCCGTTGATGGCAAGCAAGCGGAGCGCGCGCTCGCCGATGTCACGCTGTTACCGGTGATCCCGTCGCCGCAAGCTTCCTGGTGCGTGGCCTTGAATTACCAGACCCACAAAGATGAGACCGGCCTCGACCGCAGCGAATATCCGGAAATGTTCCTGCGCATGCCGGTATCCATCGTCGGCCATGGCCAGGAATTGGTCCGGCCCCGCCAAGAAATGGCCAAGCGCTACGATTTCGAGGGCGAGTTGGCCGCCGTCATCGGCAAGCCGGGACGCTATATCCCGGAAAACGAGGCGTTCGATTATATTGCCGGGTGGTCCTGTTATAACGAAGGCTCGGTGCGCGACTACCAATCCCACAACCGGCAATTCGGCCTCGGCAAAACCTTCGAAAAATCGGGCAGTTTCGGGCCCTGGATGATGACCCCGGACGCCTTTGGCGATCCGTACAGCCAAAGCATCATCACGCGCCTGAACGGCGCGGAAAAACAGAATAGTTCGATCAATCTGATCCTGACCCGCATCGAAGGCATCATCGCCTATTTGTCGGAAGGCTATACCTTGCAGCCGGGCGATGTGATCGTCACTGGCACGCCCGGCTCGCTGCCCGGCACCAACAAGGCGATGGAGCCCGGCGATGTCTGCGAGATCGAGATCACCGGCCTCGGCACGCTGTCCAATCCGGTTGTCGCGGCGGAATAGGGAGCGCCAGCCCCATGAGCCTTCCCGAACACCGGACAGGGCGCGTCCAAAGTGGTGATGTGAGCGTCTTTTACCGCCTCTATGGCGACGCCGGAGATTTGCCGATCCTCACCATGCACGGCGCCAATTATTTCGATTCCTACGATTGGGCCGGCATCGCCGCCGGGCTGTCCCAAAACCGCCAGGTGGCGACAATGGACATGCGCGGCTTCGGCGAAAGCGATTGGAGCGCCGCCAAGGACTATTCCACCGATGCCCGCATCGAGGACGCCGCCGCCATCGCCGCTGATCTCGGCTGGCCGCGCATCATTCCCATCGTGCATTCCATGTCCGGGCGCATTGGCATCGTCATGGCCGCCAGGCGCCCGGAACTGGTGGAAAAATTGGTGGTGGTCGACAGCTCCATGAGCACGGTTGCCGGCGGGCCGTCCGCCGGCGGCGATTTGTTGAGCTTCGAGAGCATCGAAGCCGCCATGGCCCATTTTCAAGGCCGCGCGCAACCGCCGCGCATCTCAACGGATGCGGTCCGCGCCGAGGCGGCGCTGCGCATGGAGGATGGCCGCTATATCCTTAAACGCGATCCCGATTTCGGCAACGGTGTGCCGATCAGCGGCGACCGGCAGCCGCAATTGAACGATGCCGATGTGTGGGAAGAGCTGGCCAAAATCCAATGTCCGGTGCTGGTGGTGCACGGCGTCCGCTCGGACCGCTATACGCCCGAGGTGCTGGAACGCATGGCGGAGCACGATCATGTCACCATTGTACAGGTGGATTCTCAACACGATGTGCCGGCCCAAGCGCCGGGAGAATTGATCCAGGCGGTCAAGGATTTCTTAGATTAACGAAACTTGGTGCGGAAATTAGGGAGACGGCGACATGGCGATCAATGTGAGGCGCGTGGTGACCGGCCATGACGCGGTTGGCAAGGCGGTAGTGCAGATCGACGAAATATCGGCCAATTCCATCTCCAAGCGCGCCGGCCATGCGGGCTGCGTTATCTGGACCAACGATACCATGCCCGCCGACAATTCCGCCGACGCCGCCCAAGACGATGCAGGCTTGGCCAAGGTGGATACCGCACTGCCCGGCGGCGCCGTCTTCCGGCTTGTGGAATACATGCCCGGCGTCGCGCCCCGGGATCACCGCACCGATACCATCGATTACGCGGTCGTCATGTCCGGCGAGATCGAAATGAATTTGGACGGCGGCTCGGTCCATTTGCGCCAAGGTGATGTATTGGTGCAGCGCGGCACCATCCACAATTGGGTCAATAACGGAACTGAGCCCTGCGTCATCGCCTTTATTCTGATCGCCGCCAAACCGGCCGAGGCAGGCGATAAAACGTTGCAGGCAACCGGCTAAGAATTGCGCAGCCCCACTTCGTCGAACGCCGTCATGATATTGGCGTGGCGGTTTTCGACCATGTGCCGTTCGGTGTCGTGGGTCATGACATAGAGCTTGTTCGCCAAAATCGCGTCGACGATCAAATCACCGACGATATTGGGATCCATGCCGTTCTTGGCGCCGGCGGCCAGTTCCGAGTTTTCGTCGCGCTGGAACGGGCCGCCAAATTTTTGCGGCCGGTTGCGCCCGGCCTTGAATATCGATGTGTTTACGTATCCCGGGCACAGCACCGTAACGCCGATGCCGTGCGGCTCCAAATCCGGGGCGAGGGCTTCGGACAGGCCCACCAACGCGAACTTGGTGGTGATATAGATGCCCTGACCGCGCCGGGGGTAGGCGCGCAAGCCCGCCATGGAGGCGGTGTTGATCACATGGCCGCCCTCGCCGTGATCCTTGATAAGCGGCAGGAACGCCTGCAATCCGTTCACGGCGCCCACCAGATTGACGCCCAGCACCCAATCCCAGTCCTCAGGCGTAACCTCGTCCAGCGCCGCGCCGGTGCCGCCGACGCCGGCATTGTTGCAAAGCACATGCATCTTGCCGAAGGCGCGGGTGCAGGTCTTGGCGGCTTCCTGCATGGCGCCCCGGTCGGCCACGTCCAATTGGATGGCAAGACATTCGGCGCCGAGCGCGGTTATTTCGGCTTCCGCCCGGGCCAGCGGTGCGGCCTCCACATCGGCGATGGCCACCTTCATGCCGGCATCGGCGAAGGCGCGCGCCATGCCGAGCCCAATCCCCGATGCGCCGCCGGTCACAAACGCCCCCTTAGCTTTCAAGTCTTGCATGATATCAATCCCCATTAAACTTCCGGCCACGAGTTTAATGACAATTCACATGCGGGCAACACGTTCTTAAAACGGGTAATACATGGGCGGCGTAGATTGACGCCTTGAACCAATCGAGAGAAAGGGCGCTGCCATGAGTTTTATCCATAAAGACAAAGATCCAAATCCGATCGCACGACTACGGGTTTCGGTCCGCAAAATGCAAAACGCCATCGACCATCAGATTACGGCTGTGCATGACTACAAAGACAACACCGACCGCCTCGCCAAGGAAATGCGAGAGATACATGCGTCGATGAAGTGTTTCAGCGCTGCCCTGGCGCGCATCAATATTCGCGGCGTCGGCATCAAATCACGGCAACTGGCGGCGATCATGAGCCGTTAGGGACTGGGCGGGCCGGCTTAGCCGCCCGCCGCCGCCGCCAAGGCGATGATTTGATCGCAGATCGCCATCGGATCGAACGGCTTAACGATCACGCCGAGCGCGCCCAGCGATTTGAAATGCGCGATTTCCGCGGGCATTGCCTTGGCGGTCACGAAGATCACCGGGGTTGCCTCCAGGCCGGGAATTTGGCGCAGTTTGCTTAAAGTCTGCGGCCCATCCATGCCCGGCATCATCACGTCCAACAGCATCAGATCGGGACCAAACGTCGCCGCCTTTTCGATGGCCTGAAACCCGGACGCGCAAGGCTCGACGGTAAATTCGCATACAAACTCCAGTGCCGAACAGAGAACCTCGCGAATATCGTCTTCGTCCTCGACGACCAGTACTTTTTTGATGGCGCCGGTCACGCCGCTTCGCCTTCGGGCTTCACGACCATCGCCTTGATCATGTTGAGAAGATCATCGTTGGAGGTTTGTGACTTGACCAGCGCATGTTCCACCTTGGCGGCGATATCGGCGGAAACCTCTTGGGCCGAATAGATAATAACCGGCGTCGGCAGGCGGCCTTCGCTCTTCAAAAACGGTATCAGGTCCAGCCCGGAGCCGTCGGGCAAAGTAACGTCAAGGATAACCAGCGACCAGCCGGGCAGTGCAAGCTGCTGCCTCGCCTCCGACAAGTCCACCGCCACCCTCACCTCGGCCAAATCGCCGATCAGATTGACAAGCACGCTGGTCAAATCCGCATCGTCCTCGACAATAAGGATATTGCCTTGGCCGCTTGTCCCCAGCTCGGTGCCGCGCTTGATGGCCCGGATCAGCCGGTGCTCGTCGATGGGTTTTCCAGCCAATCCATGACCCCCATGACCGAGGTCAGAACATTGTCCCGGGATTCGCCGGCGATCGCAGAGACAACGACCACCGGAATATCCTTGGTCGCTTCGTCGGCGCGCAGGCTTTGCAAAAAGCTGACACCGCTTTCGTCGGGCAAAAGCATGTCCAGGGTCAGCGCCTGATATCTGGTCGCGGCGATGGCGGCGCGGGCTTCTCTGGCATCGTAGGCAATATCGCAGACGGCGCCGTATTGGTGCAGCATGAGGCTAATAAATTCGGCCACGTCCGGGTCATCCTCGATCACCAGAATATTGAGACCGGTCAGGATCTGGGCTTGGTTCATGGTTGCATCTTTATCGGTGGATGCGGTTGCCGGCGCCGTGATCCTGCTTTTTCCAAATTCCGCCAAATCGAAAAAGAAGGTGGCGCCCTTACCCGGGGTGGATTCGAAATCGATGACGCCGCCATGATTTTCGATGATGGCGCGCGATATGTTCAGCCCCAGCCCGGTGCCGCCTTGCTGGCGCACGTCGGAGGAATCGGCCTGCGTAAACCGGTCGAACAGGTGCGCGCGAAATTCAAAGGGAATGCCTTCGCCATGGTCGGTAACGCTGACCCGGAAATTGGCGCCATCGCGGCCCAGCGAAATCTCGACCGTGCCGCCCTCGGGCGAGAACTTGGCGGCGTTGGACAAGAGATTGCTCATCACCTGGAAGATGCGTTCCCTATCGCCGTCGATGAAGGCATTGGGCTCCACTTCGGTCAGATTTAACACGACGTTTTTATCGTCGGCGTAAGGTTTGTTAATCTCAACCGCGCCCACCACGATGTCGGTCAGGGACGCCTTCTTGATGTCGAAATCCATCTTGCCCGATTGCAGCTTCTCCATATCCAACAGGTCATTGACCAACGAGATCAGCCGCTCGGTATTGCGCTCCGCCAATTCGATCATGCGCGCGCTTTGCCCGGGCAACTCGCCAAGATTGCCCGATGTCACCAGGCCGAGGGAGCCCTTGATCGAGGTTAACGGCGTGCGCAGCTCGTGGCTGACCGTGGAAACAAACTCGCTCTTCAGGCGGTCGGCTTCCTTGCGCTCGGTGATGTCCTTGGTCACGCCCAGAAACATCACCTCGGTTCCAATATTGATCTCGGTGACGTGAAGCTCCATGGGGAATATACTGCCGTCCCGCTTTTGCCCCTCGACCTCGCGTCCGATACCGATGATTTTTGCCTGACCGGTGTCCAAATAATGTTTGAGGTAGGCGTCGTGCTTACTTTTGTGGGGCTCGGGCGTAAGCATGCTGACATTCTGGCCAACCATTTCCTGGGCGGAATATTGGAAAATCCGCTCGGCCGCCCGATTAACCGTTTGCATGGTGCCATGCTGATTTATGGTGACGAGGCCGTCGAACACGTTGGCGACAATGGCCCCGGTGCGCGCTTCGCTTTCCATGAGGTTCTGCTCGGCGCGCCGGCGAAGCGCCAGTATGTTGCCGATCCTTAAAATAACAACCGCGAAGATGCCTATGAGAAGTATAATTCCAGTCGCTCCCCCGAAGATCGATAGGGTTTTCACCCTCTTCAGGTCGCGTTGTCTGGTTACCAGTAGGGCGGTCTCTTCCGACTCCATTTCTGCAATGAGGACCCTGATCCGGTCCATGATCAGCTTCCCCTGATTGGATTGGACTATTTCGAGAGCCGCATCGTGCCTGCCAGACTGTTGCAACATGATGGTCTGCCTAAGCTCGTCGAGTTTGTCGGAAATGAGCGGCTCTATCCGGTTGATCGATTTTTGCTGACGAGAATTGCCAACCGTATCGGTGTGTAATTTAGCCACGATGTCTTCGATTCGTTCGTTGGCGCGAACGAATGGTTCGAGGTACGCCTCGTTGCCGGTAAGCAGGTAACCGCGTTGGCCGGTTTCGGCATCTTGAAGCACCGACAACACATTGCGGAGATCTCCCAAAACATCGTACGTGTGGGCGACCAAATCCGACGCTTTGTTTGTCTCGTTGGTGGTCCAGCTGGCCATACCGAGAACGCCCAACAGCACGGTGAAAGCGATGGCGATTCCCCAGGCGCCAGTGAACATGATCGACTTCGCTGGCGCCCCCTCGTCTGGGCGGCCGCCCGCCAAGTCCTCGGCGCCGTTCGGCTCGATCATGACCAACTCCATGCAATGAGCGAACGAATGTCTGACCGCATCCAGGACCGGAAAATTTCCGGGGTTACGGTGGCGTGGTAGCCGTCCAGGAGCCCGGTGCCGAAAATTCCGGCGCTACCGGTCCACGTGGAATTGTGGCCCGGCAACGGTGCGGCGATAAGCCCCGGCCCGGCAATCCAAAAAATTGCGGCGCGCGCGCGGCGAATAGGTCATCGACAAGACGCATCCCTGATTTGGTTTATGGCAATTGTACCAGCAAAACTACCGGTAAAAAAGGCGGGCTGCCTGGCACAATTTCAGGGATTTCCCCGGCCCGCTACCGCGCTAGCCGCAGTTGGGCTTGTATTCGACAAATCCCCAGCCGTAGGTTTTGTCGCGCCCGCGCGCGCCTAAGTCCTTGGAATTCGCCGACAGGCGTTTTGTCAGCATGGCGAGGCTCGGAAATTTATTCGAGGAAGCCAATTCCATGCCGGCGAGAGCGGTGATGAATGGCGCCGCGAACGAGGTGCCGCTTTGATAGGCGCCGCCGCCGGGCACGGCGGTCCAGGCGGCAACGCCGGGCATGGCGAAATCGATATAGGCGCCCCGGTTGGCGTGGTTGTAGGAGCGCAAATTCCTATCGATGGCGGTAACCGCCAGCACATTCCGGTAAGCTGCCGGGTAGGCGGGCCGCGCCGCGCGGCCGAAGTTACCCGCCGCCGCTACCAGCACCACATTATTGTAGAGGGCTTTTTGCACCGCGGCGTTCATCAGCTGGCTGGAAGAGCCGGCGATGCTCAAATTGACCACCTGGACTTCGTTGACAATCATCCAGTCCATGGCCTTCATGAAGGCTTCGAGGCTGGAGACCGTGCGCCCCGACTTGGTGACTTCAAACACATTGGCCGCAAAAAGTTTGGCGCCGGGCACCAGTCCGCCCCATCCGTCGATGCTGGCATTGCCAACCAGCATGGCGGCGATAGCGGTTCCATGACCGGATGTGCTGGGTTTCCGCCCTTCCCTGTGGAACGACCGGAAGCGAATATTTTTGCCGAGCAGGGCCGGATGGGAGGCATCGACGCTGGTGTCGATAACGCCGAGGGAGAGATTGGCGCCGTACCGTTCGGGCACGTTCTGCCAGCCCATGGCCCAGCGCGCCCAGCTTTTGCCCTTCCACTTGGGCGCCGACCGCCGGCTCGTAGCCGCCGCCAGGTCATAATGCTGGTTGACGTCGACGAGCATGTTCGGGAAACGTCGTTGCAGCCGGCGCCGGACGGTGAATATGGAAGGCTCCGCCGCGCCCGTACGGCTCTGTTTGAGCCGCTGCATTGTCATGCCGAGGCCCTTCAGCCGGGTGCTTCGGGTGGCGGTTAGCCCTAAGGTTTTGGCGGCGGCCTGGAAACCGGACGGCGCGTTCGCGACTAGCAATTCGCCGGGCTCGTAGGGCAGATTGTCCTGGTTTGGGCGGGCCGGGGCGCCTCGGCGCTGGCTGTTCCGCTGCCCATTGGAATTGGCTTTGCCGAGGTGGACGCGCCGGTTGCGCAGAGCCTTCGTGGTTTTCGGCGCCGTAATGATTTTGGCGGTGCGTTTGGGCGACGGCCGGTCATTAGCGGAAATTACGGCAAATACTGCTCCCGCACTTGCGAGAACCGCCACCGCCACAGAGGATATCAAAACCGTTCGGGACATCTTCATTACCATGCAATTCCGATATTCAAGATATTGGAGCGGGGCGGCCCGATTTAAAGATGGGGGCTTGAAATTTTAGGCGTCGGCTTCCCTGGCCCCGGTGGGCGCGCAATGTGAGTGGCGCGCCCGGCCCGGCGGATTTATGATCGCTTTATTCATGGGTTAATCAGTTTCAGGAGGAGCCAAATGCCCGCGCGCAACCGCATCGACGTCCACCACCACGTGTTGCCCGAATTTTATATGGAGGCCCAGGGCCGCGCCGGGCTCACCGGCACCGCCTATGGCAGTTTTCCGAAATGGACGCCGGAGAAATCCTTGGCGCTCATGGAGGCCCGCGATATCGCCGCGTCCATCCTGTCCTTTACTTCGCCCGGCATCTGGTTTGGCGATGCCGGCGAAACGCAAGGATTGGCGCGCCAATGCAACGACTATCTGGCCGAATTGGCCGCCGCCCATCCGGGCAAGTTCGGCGGCTTTGCATTTTTGCCGCTCCCCGATGTGGATGCGTCCCTCGAAGAAATCGCCCGCCTGTTCGATGAATTGAACCTCGACGGCATCACCTTGCTGACCAGCGTCGATGACCGCTATATGGGCCATCCCGATTTCGAGCCGGTTTATGCCGAGTTGGACCGGCGCGGCGCGGCTGTGCTGATCCATCCCTGTTATCCGCCGGGGACCGAGGCGGACGGCTGGGATATCCCGAGGATGCTGATCGATTATCCGTTCGAAACCACCCGCGTCGCCGTCAATCTCATTCTAAAGGGCGTCGTCGCCCGCTATCCAAACATCCGTTTTATCCTGTCGCACGCGGGGGGAACGCTGCCGTTCCTGGTGCACCGGGCGGCCATTTTCGATGCGCGGACACCGTTTCAGGAGAACTACCCGGAAGGCATTGCCGCGGCGGTGCGCAACTTCTGGTTCGATACGGCGCTATCGGGGGATGCGGTGCCGCTGGCCGGCCTGGCCGCCATCGCCGATCCGTCGCGCATCCTGTTCGGCACCGATTATCCCTATATCCCGGAAGACGCGGTCGCCGCCGAGACAGCGGGACTGGACGGCTGGGATGGTTTCGATGATGCCGGGCGCGCCGGGGTTGATCGGGGCAATGCAGCGGCGTTGTTTCCGAGGTTTGGCTGACATGTCCCTATTCCGCACCTCAAGAATACTGGCTTCTTAGATCTGCTTTCAGGACCTTTCCAAGGGCGCTTTTAGGCAAGCTATCGACAAAGGCGTATCGCCGGGGGATTTTGAAACCGCCGATCAAATTCCGGCAATGGCTGATCAATGCGTCGGGCGTAGCCTCCGCGCCGGCGCGCAAAACGATGACCGCGAACAACGTTTCGCCGAGATGGCCGTCGGCAACGCCGATAACGGCGGCCTCGGCGACGGCGGCGTGCCGGTGCAGGGCTGCCTCGACCTCCGCTGAGTAAACATTCTCGCCGCCCGATATGACCAGGTCCTTCAAGCGGTCCAGCAGGTAGACATAACCGTCTTCATCGATCCGGGCCACGTCGCCTGTATGCAGCCACCCGTCGGAGATGGCCGCGGCCGTTTCATCGGGCAGATTGAGGTACCCCTTCATAATGTTCGGGCCGCGCGCCCATAGCTCGCCAACGCCACCGGGCTCCACCGCTTCGCCATCCGGGCCCATAAGCCGCAAATCGACCAAGGCGTTGGGCTTTCCGACCGAGGTTACAATGCCGGCGCGGTCGCCGCTTTCGATGGCGGTGCGAAACGCCCTGGCCTCGAAAATTGTCAAATCCGGGGCCGTTTCGGTCAAGCCATAGCAATTCAAAAAATCGGCATCGGGGAAGGCGGCGGCGACCCGTTCGGTCCATTCAAACGCCATCGGCGATGCGCCGAATATCAGCGTTCTTAGGGACGACGTGTCGGCATCGATGAGGCCCGGCGCGCTCACAACCGCCATCAGCATGGCCGGCACCGTTACCGTGACGCTCGCCTGGTTGTTGGCAATTGCCTCCAAAAACCCGGCGGGCGAAAAGTCGGCCAAATAGCAGTGCGCCGCGCCACCCAGAAACCAGGCGGTCGCCAGCAAATCGGCGGAATGAAACATCGGCGCCACATGAAGGAATATATCGCCGGGCCTGGCGCCGACGCCCAGACCAAAGGCGATGCCGCAGGATATGATGTTCCAGTGGCTCAGCCGCACCCCCTTGGCGCGCCCGGTCGTCCCGCCGGTATAAAACAGCATGGCGTCGTCATCGGGATAGATATCACCGGCTTGAGCGGGTGTTCCGGCAGGCCGCACCGCCGCAATCCGCGCTTCCAGAATAGCCCCAAGTGGCTGCAACCGGTCTTGCCATTGGCGCAAATTTGGATCGTCAAAGACTTGGGTAAATGCTTCGTCCAGAAAAATTATACGGCAGGCGGAATCATCAAGCACATGCGCTATTTCGGGAGGGGCCAGCCGCCAGTTGATCACCACCGGAACAATACCGGTAACGAACCCTGCCCAACGCAATTCTTCGAACGCGGCGCTATTTTTGGCAAAAATCCCATAGCGGTCGCCGCGCGACAAGCCAAGGTCTGCCAGAACCTCCGCCAGCTTGTATATCCGTGCCCCAAATTCGCCATAGGTCCAACGGTCCTGACCGGCGATTATTGCCGGCCGGTTTCCATGGTGGGCAATATTGGCGTCAAGAACCTGGCCAAGTGTGCGCTTATCCATATTCGAACTTTCTGATGGCTGGCGACTACCGGCGCAATTTGGTTTTCCAATATTCGTTGGGGCGCAATCGGCCACCGAAGCCAAGATTGATATCCAGCCACAAGGCCAGTTGTTTAAACGGTGACGCCGCGAGTTTCAGCCACAAACGATGGTAAAGCCGGACCCACCGGCTTTGCGGGTCCTTATTGTAGGGGCAAACGCGTATGCAAATGCCGCATTCGGTTCCCTGGTTGACCCAATATTTGAAACATTTTTCGGCATCGACGGTCCATTTGCGTATACCGACAATATTCGACTGATTGATAATCTCGTCCTGGGGCGCGCCGGCGGGGATGGCCTGCGGCGGACAGGCATCGGAGCAGCGCCGGCAAATCCCGCAAAATTCGCGGACGCCAAAGCGGATGGGTTTGTCGTGGTGCAACGGCAAATCCGTATGTATACGCCCGATCCGCAAGCGCGGCCCGAATTTGGGATGGATCAAAAGGCCATGGCGACCGTATTCCCCGAGGCCCGCCTGGATGGCGTAGGGAATGCATTGCGAGGTATCGTTGACCGTCGCCACCGCCCGGTAGCCCATGTTCTGGATAAAAGTGGCGATCGAGAGGGTCATCGCACAATCATGGGAATAGCCGGCGCCGGTCGCCATCCCGGCGGTTGCGGAAGGGTAGGTGCGGATGACATCGTGATCCATTTCGGTCAACACAACGATCACATTCGGCAAACCGTCCGGTATCCCATACGCCTTTTCGGCCAAGGTCTTGGCCGAGAAATTTTTGGTGTAATGCCATCTCGGATCAAAAGCGGTGATACCGACATCGCTGGCGCCGAAGGTGCGGCAGGCATGTTTAAGCTCGGCCGTCATCTGCGTGACCGATTCGATTTCCATTTTTTCCGCACTGGGCGGGCAGAATTCCTGGATGTAATCGAGGAATCCATCGGTTCGGTCGGCATGACGATTGCGCTGTATGATCAAATTGGTCGCCATCCATCCGGCGTTCTTCAAGGCGAAATCGCGGGCCGAATAACCTTCGCTTTTTTTCACCCCGATGCCGGGCGTAAACATCCCCTTGAACCAATTAATCACTTTTTCCGATCTGATCCGGGAGTCCCACTGGCCCCTTGTATAAATATCGTTGGCCTGATTGAAGCGCTCAAAATTATCGAGGATCTCAATCCCGCAAAAATCATCGTCCTCACGGTGCGCCTCGCCGATGTCGCTATATCGGCCTTCGCTGCTCGGCTGATTATCCAGCGTTAGCCGGACGGGATCGTTACGCAAGTCCTGGCTCAAATCATCCTCCGTCATTTGATTATGGCATCCATCGGGATGTTGTGGGATTTAGAAATTTCCTCACCCCAGCACCGCGCCCTTGGCGATGCCGGAGTTGGCAATAAACTCGGCGGCTGGGATTTTGCCGGAGCCTTCGGGGCGGACGCGCGCAATCTCGATGCCGCCGCCCTTCGCTGCTACAACGATGCCGGCGTCCGAAACATCGGTCACCTCGCCCGGCGTGCCCGAGGCATCGACGATTTTACTGTCGAATATATAAAGCTCCTTGCCACCGAAGACGGTCCAGGCGCCGGGCTGCGGATTGGCGCCCCGGATCAGGTTGTAAACCTCTTGCACCGGTTTTGAGAAATCCAATTCGGCGTCGGATTTTTTGCACCAGCTTTGGTAAGTTGCCTTCGAATGATCCTGCTCAATTCGGGGCGGATTGCCGGCGCGCACCAGATCGACGCCTTCGATCATGGCGTCCACGCCCATGGGAAACAGATGGTTGAAATAGATGCTGCCGAGGGTGTCGTCGGGGCCGATATCGATCTCTTTTTGGATGAGGATCGGGCCTTCGTCGAGGCCGTCATCGGGCCAAAATATGGAAAGGCCGGTCTTGGTGGCGCCTTGAATGATCGGCCAATTGATGGAGCTGGGCCCCCGGTGCAAGGGCAGAAGCGAGGGGTGATACTGGATCGTGCCATGGGTAGGCGCGTTGAGGACGGCTTCGGAAACCATTAACGTGACAAAGGCCATGACACACAAGTCAGGCTCGAAGGATTTGATCATTTCCAATGATTCTTCGGATCTCCAGGATGTGGGTTGATGAACCGTCAGGCCTTTTTCCACGGCAAATTCGTGCATTGGATCGACGCGGCCACCCTCTTTGACTGGCGCACAAAACACGCCGACGACGTCTTCGCCGCGTTCCAGGAGTTTCTCCAAAACGGATTTTCCGAATGCCTGCTGGCCGTGGACCACTAACCGCATATGTCACGTTCCCCCTTAAAGGATAGGCAGCTTCCAATAGGCTGCATGGATTGCATAATGATAAACCCGATTGCGGTCAATTGTTATGCCCCACTTTATCGATTTCGCCGCCCGTAGTAGGCTAGCCGCATTATGTGCGCCGATATATCGAGCACCGAATTCGGGCCCTGGAATCCCGGAATTGCGTCGCAATTGCCGCGCGCGTACTTGCCCTATTCGACCATGTTCGCGCCCGAAAACGTATCTACCGGCATCGAGCGGGCGCATGAATTGAGCGATTTTTGCGGCCTGCCGGCGCACCAGCTGGTCGCTTTTCGGGCCGACCGTCTGATCATCCACGAATTGCTTATTCGCGTGACCGCCGATCTGGCGGTGCCGGACGGGCCCAACTACGAAGACCTCGGCATCAGTTTTCGCCTGATGGCGTCGCGCATCCTGGACGGCTACATCGCGGCCCACGCGGAAGAGCTTGAACAATTGCTGGAGGATTTGCGCATCCGGGCGACGTTGCGCATCCAGGCCGCGCTGCGCCAAGAGCTGTTCGCCGAAGCCAGGCCTTCGCCGCCGCCCCGGCCGTGGTATCTAAGGCTGGCCGGAGGCCGCGCCAAGCCGGCGGCGCCCTCAGAGACTACGGAGGAGCGCGAGCGCCGGGTTATTGGGGAATGGCAGCGGCAATCGGAGGCCGCCGATGATCCGTTCGAGCGGGCATGTTTAAGCGCGTTGGTCACCATCGCATCGGCGATTGCCGGCAAGCGCGGCCGCCTGATCAGTGATGCAGACATGATCGCCGAAATGGCGGCGACGCTGGTTTGCAATGACCATGGCAGCAGTCTTATCGGCGCGGCGATCAACACTTATGTGCTCGAAGCAGCCGCGCGGGAAGGCTACCGGCTTTTACCGGCGCAAGCCAAAACGGTGATCATGAACGTCAAAGGCGCCTCTGCCTCGGGCAAGAGCACGCTGCGCCCCTTGCAGCGCAAATTGGCGGAACGATTGGATATCCCGTGGGCCGACTTTGCCCTGATAAGCCCCGATATCTGGCGCAAGTTTCTGCTCGATTACGACAGCCTCGGCGCCGCCTACAAATATGCGGGCACCCTGACCGGCCAGGAGGTGGAGATTATCGACAAGAAGCTCGACCGCTATATGGCGAACAAAGCCGCCGCCGGCAAGATGTCGCATCTGCTTATCGACCGCTTCCGCTTTGACAGCTTCGCGCCTGAGCAGGACGGCGCCGAAACCTCAACGCTGCTCACCCGGTTCGGCGATTTGATCTATATGTTTTTCATGATCACGCCGCCCGAGGCGACGGTGGAGCGGGCCTGGCTGCGCGGCCTCGATGTGGGGCGCTACAAATCGGTGGATGATCTTTTGGACCACAATATCGAAGCCTATACCGGCATGCCGCAATTGTTCTTTACCTGGGCATCGCGGACCAAAAAGCGCGTCCATTATGAGTTTCTCGACAACAGCGTCGATCATGGCCAGGCGCCGCGCACGGTCGCCTTTGGCTGGAATGGGGAAATGACCATCCTCGATATAAAATCCATGCTCGATATTGACCGCTTCCGCAAAATCAATATTCAGGCGGCGTATCCCGGCGACGTCTATATCGAAGATAAAATGGCGCCCGCATCGAACCTGGAATTTCTGCGCCATTGCGCCCAGCGGATACCGGCCATCAACTTCGCCGATTACCACACCGGCGCGGTCTATGGGCGGCTTCAAGATAACAAATGGGTCTGGCGCGATGAAAAACGCTTCGCCGCGATGCTCGAGGAACGGGACGCCGGCGCCGGCCTTCGGGCGCTGGGATCATCGGGTGCGGTGAGCGGCTCTCAGCCGCAACTGATTGATGCAAGGGCGCACAATGTCGGGGCGTGGGGCACCGGCGGGTTGGAGAAACTTTAAGCGGCGCCGGTCTTCGGGAAGTATTTGTTCTTCAGCAATTTGTACAAGGGATACACCAGCAATGCGATGGCGATGACCATGATGGTTCCCGAAATGGGGCGCCCAAAAAATATGGTTACGTCGCCGTGGCTGCCGATCAGCGATTGGCGCATGGAGCGTTCCGCCAGGGGGCCAAGCACAATCGCCAGGACCGCCGGCGCCATCGGGTAATCCAGTTTGCGCATCAAATAGCCGACCACGCCGAACAAAAGCATCAGCCAGACATCGTGCATGCTTTTGGTCGGCGCGAAGCCGCCGATGATGCAGAGCACGAATATGATCGGCGCCAAAACGGTAAACGGCATTTTCAAGACCCAGATGAACACTGGAATAAACGCGATGTTGATAACCAGAGCGAAAAAATTGGCCGAATAAAGACTGGCGATCAGACCCCAGACGAAATCCTTATGCTCGACGAACAGAAGCGGGCCCGGCTCCAAGCCCCAGATAACCATGCCGCCGAGCAAGATCGCGGTGGTTGGCGAGCCGGGAATGCCGAGGGTCAGCATGGGCAGCATGGATCCGGTGCTGGCCGCGTTGTTGGCCGCTTCCGGCGCCACCACCCCGTCGATATTGCCTTGGCCGTAGGATTCAGGATCTTTGGCGGTGGTTTTGGCAACCCCGTACGCCATCAGCGAGCCCGGCGTCGCGCCGGCGGCCGGCAGGATGCCGACAAAATAGCCGAGCAACGATCCCATCAGCATGGATTTCCAGGTTTTCAGCAACAATTTCAGCGCATCAATGGTGCGGGCAACGGAAACCGTGGCCTCGGATATAACCGCTTTGCCCTTGCTCGATTCGATCACCCACAGCATCTCGCCGATGCCGTATATGCCGATCGCCAGAACCAGGAAATTGACGCCGTGGAAAAAGCCCGGCAGGTCGCCGAATATCAGGCGCGGCTGGCCCGAGACGATATCGAGGCCAACGGCGCTCATCACCAGACCGATGAAGATCGAGAAAAAGGTCTTCGCAATGTCGTCGGTGCCAAGCCCGATAAAGGTCGCGAAGGCCAAGATCATCAACGCAAATTCTTCCGGCGGCCCGAACGCCAGAGCCACCTCGGCCAGCGGCGGGGCGAACAAGGTGAACAGGATCACGGAAATGGTGCCGCCGATAAACGAGGCAACGGCGGCGGCGATGAGGGCGTAGTCCGCGCGGCCCTTCAAGGCCATGGGCCGGCCATCAAAGGTGGTTGCCACCGCCGTCGAGGCGCCCGGTATGCCCAGCATGATCGAGGAAATGGCGCCCCCATACATGGCGCCGTAATAAATCGCCGCCAGGAATATGATCGCCGATGTCGGCGGCACCAGGAAGGTGACCGGCAACAGGATGGCCACCCCGTTGACCGAGCCCAGGCCCGGCATGGCGCCAATGAACAGGCCAACCGTCACGCCGGCAAGGACCACCGCCAGGTTCAGCGGCTCGAACGAAATTGCAAATCCGTTCATTAGAAGGTTGAGGGTTTCCATAAACAATTATCTTAAAGGAATATATCGTAAAGCGGATAAAACGCGGGTTCGGTAAAGCCCTTGGGCAGGGTGATTTTCAAGGCAATCTCGAAAAAGAAAAAGGTCACGATGGGCGTTCCGACGGCAAGGCTGGCGGTAACCGTCCAGCCGTGGCCGCCCAGGAATTTGAGGTAATAAAGCAAAAAAAGCGGCACCGAGACATAGACCCCGACAATATGGATCAGCCCGATCATGACCGTGAGCGCGCCCGCCACAAGGACGAAGTTCTTGAACGCAAAACCATCCATGTAGATATCTTTGGCCCGGGAAAACGGGCTGGTGCCCCTAAACCAGCGGAACAAAATGGCGAGGCAGCAAACCAGCATGCCCGCCGCCAGCCAAAATGGAAACGCCCCACCGCCTGGTCCCTCGTCCGGGATCCAGCCGATGGGGAGTTCCGTACTTTTCCACATCAGGCCGATGGAAAAGAGCCCCATCAACGCAGCCATTAAAAATTCAGCCTTACGCATGAAGAGGCTCTTCCGATACGGCCTTAAAAAACGTTATTCGCCGGCTATTTAATTTCGCCGGCGTTCTTAAGCAAGGTGCGGTGGGCTGCGCGCTCCGCAACGAAATACTTGGTCAGCTTGTCGCCGGTCAACCAGCCGGGGATCAAACCCTTGGTATTCAGGTATTTCTGCCATGCAGGGGTTTTATAGACTTTGTCGAACACGCCCACATAGAAAGCCTGCACGTCGGCGGGGACTTTCGGAGGCGCCACGATGCTGCGCTGCATGTAATAGACCAGATCACTGCCGAAACCGAGCTCCTCAAAGGTCGGAATTTTGCCGAACTTGCCCTTGAGCTTGCCCTTCGGCGTAAACGAGGCCAGCGGCACCGATTTACCGGCGTTCCAGAAACCAGCCTGCTCCGACGGGTTGTTGACCGTGGAATTGATGTGCTTGCCGATCAGCTGCTTGGCAACCGTTCCGCCGCCCTTGAACGGAATGTAGGTGTGCTTGATGCCGAACTTCTTCTCCAGCATGGCGGTAACCAGGCTGTCTTCCTGGCCCTTACCGGTGCCGCCCATTTTCCAGTTGGCCGCGCCGGCCTTTTTGACGGCGGCGACATAATCTTTAACGGACTTGATGCCGCTATCGACGGTTACCCAAAGCTGGAAGGTGTCTTCGGCCATGCGGGCGATCGGCGTGAAGGTGGAAATATCGACGCCCAGACCGGGTTGGCGAAGCGGCGTGGTGTAGTACGAATTGAGGGTCGCCATGATGACATGGGGATCACCGGCTTTGTCTTTGAGGTAACGCAAAGCTTCGGCGCCGGAGCCGCCACCCTTGTTGATCGGAACGAACGGCTTGGAGGCGAAATTGTTTTTGGCAACGATGCCTTGAATAAACCGCGCCAAACGGTCGGCGCCGCCGCCCTTGCCGGCCATGATGACAAACTCGACAGGCTTCTTCGGCTGCCAGCCTTGCGCCAAGGCATCGGTGGAAACGGAGCCAACGAGACCGAGCCCGGCAACCGCGCCAAGGCCCGTCATAAGGTAGGTATACTTCATGGTGTCTACTCCCTTGTGTGAAAAGTGATCGCCTTTTCATTGAATTAAATTTTGTTCTTGTATCGGCTGTTTTATCCCTCTGGCATATGCCATACCAGACTGCCTGGATTATTGGGCAATAGGCTGACAACTGTCAATGATGCAGCGCCGCGCAAGCGCCCCTAAAAATCCAAGTTTAAAGTCTGGCGCGCCAAATAAATATTGTTTAAACCATTTCGTTGGCCCCGGCTCTGGCTTTCATTTGGGCCCCGCCAGTCACCGTTGAAAGAGTTTGATAATATGGCACCAGACGCAGAAGAAGCCGGCACGCTCACCGATGGATTTCATCTGGTTATCGATGCGCTTCGGCTCAACGACATCGAAACAATTTACCAGGTGCCCGGCATCCCGATTACCGATCTCGGCCGTTTCATGCAGGCCGCCGGAATGCGGGTATTGTCGTTCCGCCACGAGGCGAACGCCGGTTATGCCGCCGCCATTGCCGGCTACCTCACGAAAAAGCCGGGTATCTGCATGACCGTGTCGGCGCCGGGGTTCCTGAACGGGCTGACCGCATTGGCCCATGCGACCACCAATTGCTTTCCGATGATCCTGCTTAGCGGCTCGTCGGAGCGCGAGATTATCGATTTGCAGCAGGGCGATTACGAGGAAATGGACCAGCTCGCCATCGCCAAGCCGCTCTGTAAGGCGGCCTACCGTATATTGCACGCAGAGGATATCGGCATCGGCATCGCGCGGGCCATCCGCGCCGCCGTTTCGGGCCGCCCGGGCGGCGTCTATCTCGATCTGCCGGCGAAACTTTTGGGCCAGGTCATGGATCTGGATGAAGGCGCCGCGTCGCTGGTGAAAGTTATCGATCCGGCGCCGCGCCAATTGCCGGCGCCCGACGCCATCAAGCGCGCGCTTGATATTCTCAAAGGCGCCGAACGGCCTTTGATCATTCTCGGCAAAGGCGCCGCCTATGCGCAAGCCGATGACGCCATCCGGAACCTGGTCGAGACCAGCGGCATACCGTATCTGCCAATGAGCATGGCCAAGGGCCTGTTGCCCGATACCCACCCGCAATCGGCCGGCGCGGCGCGCTCGCTGGTTTTGAAAGAATCCGACGTGGTGATGATGATCGGCGCCCGCCTCAACTGGCTATTGTCCCACGGCAAGGGCAAGGCCTGGGGCGAGGCGCCCAAGAAATTCATCCATATCGATATCGAGCCCCGGGAAATGGACAGCAACAAGGAGATCGCGGCGCCGGTGGTCGGCGATATCGGCTCCTGCGTCGATGCCTTGCTCAAGGGCATGGGCAAAAAATGGGTAGCGCCGCCGGCCGAATGGTGCGATGCGGTTCGGATAAAAGTGGAAACCAATGTGGCGCGTATGGCGCCGCGCCTGCAAAATAATAATGATCCGATGGATTATCACGGCGCCCTCGGCGTGTTGCGCACCATTATCAAGGAGCGGCCGGAAGTGATCTTGGTGAACGAGGGCGCCAATACCCTCGATTTCACGCGCAGCATCATTGATATGTACCAGCCCCGCAAAAGGCTGGATGTGGGCACCTGGGGCGTCATGGGCGTCGGCATGGGCACCGCCATTGCCGCCGCGGTCGAAACCGGCATGCCGGTGCTGGCCATCGAAGGTGACAGCGCCTTTGGCTTTTCCGGCATGGAGATCGAAACCATCTGCCGCTACAACTTGGCCGTCTGCGTGGTGGTGTTCAATAACGGCGGCATCTACCGGGGCACCGACGTCAATCCAACCGGTGGCACCGACGTTGCCACCACCGTGTTCGTCAAGGGCGCCCGCTATGACAAAATGATGGAGGCGTTCGGCGGCATCGGCGTGCAAGCCACCTCGCCGGACGCGCTGAAAGAAGCGGTGAACGCGGCCTTGGCATCGGGCAAGCCGACATTGGTGAATGCGGTGATCGATGCAGAGGCCGGCACCGAAAGCGGCCGCATCGGCAACCTCAATCCGCAAAGCGTCGTCGCAAAGAAATAACCTCGTCTGAATTCTCATCCAGGGATAGAAATATGAAAGCGCTTGAAGGTATCAAGATACTCGATTTTACCCACGTACAGTCGGGACCGACCTGCACCCAGCTTCTGGCATGGTTCGGCGCCGACGTGATTAAAGTGGAGCGTCCCGGCGTCGGCGATGCGACGCGCGGCCAACTGCGCGATATCCCGGATGTGGATTCGCTCTATTTCACCATGCTCAATCACAACAAGCGCTCGATTGAAGTCAACGGCAAGGAAGAGACCGGCAAAGACGTGTTGGAGCGATTGGTGAAGACCTGCGACGTGCTGGTCGAAAATTTCGCCCCCGGCGCCCTGGACCGCATGGGATTTTCCTGGGAGCGGGTGCACGAGCTTAATCCGCGCATGATCATGGCTTCCATCAAGGGCTTTGGGCCGGGCACCTACGCGGACTGCAAGGTTTATGAAAACATCGCCCAATGCGCCGGCGGGTCTGCGTCCACGACCGGTATGCTGGGCGAGGTGCCGATGGTGACCGGCGCCCAGATCGGCGATTCCGGCACCGGCCTGCATCTCGCATTCGGCATCGTCACGGCCTTGTTCCACCGGGAGACATCCGGCCAGGGCCAGCGCGTGACGGCGGCCATGCAGGACGGTGTCTTAAACCTTTGCCGGGTGAAATTGCGCGACCAGCAGCGCCTCGAAACGGCGGGCCCGTTGACCGAATATTCCCAGCACGGCGAAGCTATTCCGTTCGGCGACGCGGTGCCCCGGGCCGGCAATGATTCCGGCGGCGGCCAGCCGGGCCGCATCTTGAAATGCATAGGATGGGAGGAAGATCCCGACAGCTATACCTATTTCATCACCCAAGCCGCGGTCTGGAAAAACATCTGCGACGTGATCGGCAAGCCCGAATGGAAGGAAAGCGAAGATTACGCGACGCCCAATGCGCGCCTGCCGAGGTTGAACGAAGTGTTCGGCGCGATCGAGGACTGGACCATGACCAAGACAAAGTTCGAGGTTATGGAGATTTGTAATCCGTTGAATATTCCGGTCGGGCCGATTTTGTCCATGAAAGAGATATTGCGCGAGAAATCCTTGCGCGATACCGGCACCGTTGTCGAAGTCGACCATCCGACACGGGGCAAATATTTCTCCGTGGGCAACCCGGTCAAGCTATCGGATTCGCCGTCCGAGGTTTTGCGCTCGCCGCTTTTGGGCGAACATACGGATGAAATTCTGCGCGACGTCTTGCAGTACTCCGACGACGAGATCAACGATATCTATGCATCCGGCGCGGTCGGCGAGCCGAAGACCCAAGCAGCGGAATAACCCCGCGCCGGATTATTCATCCACGGATAATTCATCCCGGTAGCGCTGCCAGCGTTTGACGTAGCCGTCGGCGTTGCGCAGCAGCGTTTCTCTTTGCTCGGGCGTAATCTCTTTGACCACCTTGCCGGGCGAGCCCATGACCAGGGAATTGTCCGGTATGTCCTTGCCCTCGACGATCAGCGAGTTGGCGCCGATCAGGCAGTTTTTCCCGATCGTGGCACCGTTTAGAACGATACTGCCGATGCCGACCAGGCTGCCGTCGCCGACTGAGCAGCCATGCAGCATGCACATGTGGCCGACCGAGACATTGCTGCCGATATGGATCGGGAAGCCGGGATCGGTATGCAGCACCGAGCCGTCCTGGATATTGGTATTCTCGCCGATGTTGATGGGCTCGTTATCGGCGCGCAGAACCGCCTGCCACCAGATGCTGACATTGCGGCTTAAATTCACCCGGCCGATGACATCGGCGCTCGGCGCGATCCAGAACTCGGCCCCATCGCTGCTCATTTTGTCGCCGCCTAGCCGGTATTTCATGGTCACTGCCTCTTGTTCGAGCGGGTTTTGGCCGTAAATTCGTGGGCGAATTTAGCAATTACAATCGGGAAATCAATCGATTCCAACTGGCGCGCCCGCTTCGGATCGATCCTGGGCGTTCGGCAATTGGCCTTAGTACCGTGCTGCCCGAACTAAAGGGCGAAGGTAATTCCTCACCTAAAACAGTCGATGCAAGTCCGTGTAACCTGACGTCTGGAAATTCCTTTGGAGTCTGTGCTTTGTGCCCCACCGGGGGCATGCCCCCGGTGGGGCGGCCCGTTATTTTGTTATTCCATGACAACGACCAAATCACCATGG
>Ga0114996_10001701_pt1 | contig 29205 bp, 19 predicted proteins | sample ArcticOcean_MG_C_4_FD_87039 | JGI IMG/M metagenome (GOLD analysis project Ga0114996, IMG submission 87039) | Marine microbial communities from western Arctic Ocean - ArcticOcean_MG_CB4_134 | ecosystem: Environmental > Aquatic > Marine > Oceanic | place: Arctic Ocean: Canada Basin | collected... | reverse complement strand
TTCCAGTCCGACATCACCGCTACTGCCCGAACATCACACCGAATTCAAATCCGGCGGCGAATGTGAACGAATCCGGTTAGCAATTTTATTGCCAGCAGACCGTTGAATCCCCAAAGCACGAAGTCGAGGCTGCCGGTCCACCAGTAGGCTTCCACCAGCAGCCAGGCGTAGACGATGAATCGCGGACGAACCAACCACGAATACGGGATTTCCAGCGCGTTGCGAATCATCGCGAACAGTACAACGACCGTGTACAGGAAGATATAGGTCCCCCCCGCGGCCACATCGATGGTGTGCGAAATCATTAACGTTATCGTTGTGGCGACAATGACCGTCTGGTCCGACATCGAGTCGGCGAAGGACCCTTTGCGCGATGCCACTCCCGTGTGCCGCGCCAATGGGCCATCCAAACCGTCGAGGAGAATGTGCAGCACCAAAGCGGCAAACGCCGCGGGCAGATACTGAAAGAAGTACAACGGGCAGAATGCAAGTCCGCACGCCAGCGACAGCAGCGTCAGATGATCGGGAGTAATTTGACAGGCGGCAAGTACTTTCAGCAGCGGCATCAACCAGCGACCGCGGACTTGCTGCGTCCACACCATCGCCTTACGTTCGCCGACCGAATAGCAGTCCGCCTTGCGCGAAGTCGTCGAGTTCATTGCGGGGGGGTTCATGATTTGGAGAGGATTGGTTCGAGAATTTGAAACGGCAAGCCTTTCAGCGGCGCTCCGCCGTTATGGAATTTCACGCCCTCGTAGTCGTAATGCGACATCGGCACGTGCGTGTGGCCGAAGTAGACATGCTCCAGCCCCGATTCGATGCCGTGTCCCACTTCGTCCAGATACCGCAGCAATCGACGTGTGACCCATTCGTCGCGGTAAACCAGCGAGCCGGCCAAACGGTGCAGGCGGACGGCAACTGCCAGATCGTACAGGTGATGCCAAACCGGCCGTTTCGGCACCGCGTTCAACCAACGCGAGCGGCGAACGGCAAGCCGTCTGGCATCGGTACGGGCATCTGCCGCATCGCCGTGCAGGAACAACGTGTTCTGTATTCGCAAGAAAAACGGATGCCAATGGAAATTCGGCAGATTCGTTTCCAAAATTACCAGTCTGCCGATAAACAACTGGTGATTGTCGTGATTCCCCAGCAGAAAGTGAAACTGGCAGTTTGGCGCATGTAGGATGAGTCTTTCGAGCCAGGCAGCGGCTTCATCGACCGAAATCGGTGACGCTCGTTCGCGTTGACCACGAGAAATCGAAGATATCGCCGCCCAATACAAACACATCCGTTTCGCGTGCTGCCGCCAGAATGATGTCGAATTGCTGCTCGCCCAACGATCTGCGCGAAAACAGATGCAGGTCGGACACCCAGCAGCATTTATTCCGATGGAGTTTTTCAGCAAACATAGCCTGGCACGAATGAATCCTGATTGATGGGTCTCCCGACTTTATACTCCATACACACACACTTGGCGGTGAGTCGGCGAGATCATGGCGACTTAAGAACGCCAATATCACGGGGAATTCTCGATTTGGTGCGGGTGAGCGAATGCCGGTAAACGATCTGGACAAATTGGCTTTGACCTTGTCATCAACAATCATTTATGTATAATGACGATATTGAAAATCGGAGCCTTTGCGTTTTCTGATGGAACGCTGAAGCTCGCAGGACAGCCCAGAATACCTCGGTTCAGCAAAACTCCAGAAGGAGCGTCCATCGTGCCGAAGTGGTCTCTGTTTTGTCGGTGTGGCCTGTTGGCCTTCTTATCCCTTGTTGTCTCGGCTCCGGCAAATGCATCCGATTTGGATGATGTGCTCAACCGGGAGAATTCCGAGCTTGGAATTGGGCTCAAGCCGGCACCAATTGCGAACGACTTGGTATTTCTGCGGCGAGTGACGGTCGATTTGATTGGCCGCATTCCGACGGAGAATGAAATCCAGGAGTATTTGGCGCTACCCAAAGCAACGCGACGGACACAAATTGTTGAAAACCTGTTGGCCAGTGATCGGTTTTCAGACCGCTGGACGACATTTTTTGCCGACATGTTGCGTCTGCGATCGAATGCCGAGGGCGGATCGACCTTAGTCGCCTTCGTACATAAAGCAGTCGAAGAAGGGATGCCGTACGACGAATTATGTCGTCGGCTGATTTCCGCCGGGGGCAAATCGGGGGCCGTTCCTGAGGTCGGATTCATTCTCAGCGACAACGCCGATCCGTTGGCATTGGCCGGAATTACCTCGCAGGTTTTTCTTGGCGTGCGAATGGCCTGTGCGGAATGTCACGACCACCCGTTCGACAAATGGACCCGCGAGGAGTTCTACGGTCTGGCTGCTTATTTTGGGAAGACGCGGCGAGTCCAACGGCGATTCCAGAATCGCATTCTGGCGACCTACACCACCGAAGTCGATCAGTCGACGGTCCTCTGGCCTCCGCCCGGTGTGGGCGAAGAGTCGGATCGAAAACCGATCGCCCCCACATTTCCAATCGCGCTGATTAAAGACGACGGGAAGCAATCGCACCTCAATCGATTTGCAAAAGTCCGTGCCGGCCGCGATGTCTTGGTTGCCAAAGCGACCAGGAGCAAGAAAACATCGGGCGATTCGTCACTCGACGACTTGTTAAGTTCGGCCGATAAACGGGTCAAGCGTCGTACGTCGGGAGACGTTGCGTCTGGCCTCGGGGTACTGGACGAGGCAAAACGAGACGTCGCGAACATTGACGTCAGGGCAGCCGGATATCGGCCGAGTGATTTGCGGCAGGAGTTGGCACGTCAGGTGACCAGCCCGCGAAACCGCTTCTTTTCTCGCTCATTCGTCAATCGGGTATGGAAAGAGCTAGTTGGTGTGGGCTTTGTCGAACCGATCGACGATTTCAGCACCGAGAATGATTTCAATCACCCGCAAACACTCAACTATCTGGCCGATGAATTCGTGGCAGGAGGTTTTGATCTGCGTGGGCTGATTCGGCAAGTCGTCGGCAGTGAAGCGTATCAGCGGGATCACGCTGGAGATGTTGACGAGGCGACGCGTCTCGAAATGGAGAACGCCTTCATTGCGACGTCAATGCGACGAATGATTAGCGAAACACTCTACGACAGTATCGTCGTCGCCGGACACATGGCCGAAGTGAAGCATGAAGCTGGCAAGAACATGAAAATCGCCTGGCGCGCAACCCGGGTGATAAAGCAACCGGACGCGACAACAGCAAAAGTAAAGCCTTCCGAATTGGTGAAATCGGGACAGCCGACCAAGAAGATGAAGAAACCGGTTGTTGTTGCGAGCTCTCCCTACGATTTGGAAAAGGCGATCGAACTCGATTTCGACAAACTCCTGAAGGGAAGCGACCCAGCTGTCGAAGTTGAACAGATGATGGCCAAATCGTCCGAGGAAATCGAAGCCGAACGAATGTTGGCGCAGGAACGACGTTTGCAGGCTGATTACTTCGACCGCTATGTCCGCGCAGAATTCGACGACAATCCCCGTTTCAACTCATCGTTCCGTATGGCCTCGCCGGCTGCTCCCGAGCATTTTCTGCGAGTCTTTGGACAACCGGGACGGACGGAATTGGGCGATTTTCGTGACCCGTCTGCCAGCATGCGGCAGCAGTTGATGATTCTCAACGGTCGACTGACGCATGAGGCGTCGCGCGTCGGCGAACTAGAACCAATTCATCGGTTACTCGTTGGCAAGAACGCCGACTTGCAAGCGGCCATTCAGTTGGCCTATCGGGAATTGCTGACGCGAAACCCGACGAAAACAGACCTGGCCGATGCGACAGAAATAATTGATTCAGCCGATGATCGTCTGGCCGGAATGGCCGATCTCCGTTGGGTCTTGTTGAATTCTAATGAGTTTCGATTTTTGCCTTGAACGAACGGCTTGGATGGCCGAACGCCTGCGTTTTCAACGGTTGAATTTGCTATCTGTCTTGCCGTCATCGCGACGGATGGTGTGAACACAAAATTGACGGCCTCCTCTGGGCGGTCGCACAGAAAAGGAAATTCGCAATGACCAAATCGTGCACAGATTACCGCATCTCGCGTCGCGCAATGTTGGGAGCTTCCGGAGCAGCAGGTGCCACCCTGCTCGGAATGCCCATTCAGCAATTACTTGCTTACGCGGGAACAGCCGGCGCCCAAAAGGCCGAACATGTCATTCTCTTCTGGAATGGCGGCGGCATGACGCATCTGGACACGTGGGACCCCAAACCGGGCCGTCCGACGCAGGGCGAATTTGAGCCGATTGACACATCAGCACCTGGTGTTCAAATCTCGGAAATCTTTCCGCAATTGGCCAAGCAGATGCACCACTGCTCGCTGATTCGGTCGATCGCAGGTACACAGGGTGCTCATGGGCCGGCAACCTATAATCTGCAAACCAGCTACGCGCAAGCCGGCAATCTGGTTCATCCGGGAATCGGGTCGGTCGTTGCCCATCAGCTGGATCGAATGGGCGATCTGCCGTCCTACATCTCCATCAGCGGTCGGGCGCGAAGGGCGACCTACCTGGGCCAGAAGTGCGAAGCGTACTACGTGCCGGCACCGGGTCAACAGGATCCGTACCTCGCATTTCCCGAAGGGATCGCCAAAGTCCGTGGCGACCGTCGCCTGGAAGTGTTGGCCCGTTACAATTCGCGTTTTGCAAAAGGCAAGGGCGGCGCGCAACTGAAGAATACGCAAACGTCAATCGACGAAGCGATCGGTCTGATGCGCAGCCCCGCCTTGAAGGCGTTCGATCTGGATACGGTACCGACCACAACACTGAACCGTTATGGCGACACGACGTTCGGTCGCGGCGCGATTCTGGCGAAACGCCTCGTCGAAACCGGCGTTCGGTTCGTGCAAATCAATCGCGGTGGATTCGACACGCACGGAAATAACTTCCCTGCCTTGCGTGCACACGGCGAAGTAATGGACCCGGCGCTCGCCTCACTGATTGAAGATCTGGCCGAGTCGGGAATGCTCAAGAAGACGCTGATTCTGATGCTCAGCGAATTCGGTCGCACCCCACGCGTGAACATGAATGCCGGTCGCGATCACTGGGCTTCCTGCTTCAGTTGCTTCATGGCTGGCGGTGGAATCAAAGGTGGTACGGTCGTCGGGTCGTCGGACAAAGACGGATATCAGCCCGAAGACAGGCCCGTCCGCGTTCCCGATATTCACGCCACGCTCTGCAACGCAATGGGTATTGACCCCGACACGGAAGTGTTGACACCATTACAGCGGCCGATGAAGTTGGTCGATAACGGCAAGGCTGTCGGTGAATTGCTCGTTTAATTTGACGGATTTCGTGGACCGCAAACTTTTGCGCCCGCGCAATTGAGACGAAGTTGCCAGCGTATCCAGATGGGTACGCTGGCTTTTTACTAACCTTTGAATTTGTCGCGCAGGAAGCACGACAATCAACCCTTCGCAGGATGCGATTCGGTCACGGGTAGAACTCCCGGTATGAAATCACCGAGTTGTTACGCGACGTTGTCTCTCCGACAGCCCCCATTACCGAATGTGCGGCGGGCCTGTGCGCATCTCGGATTGTCTGTCTCCCACCCCACTCCCCGGCTGCTTGACACTCATCATACCGCGCCCGTACGTTTGATGTATCAGCGCACAGTTTCCATCGACAGCCTGCGGCGATTGCCTTACTTTCAAAATTGGTCAGGCCCTATTCAATAATGGTCAGGATTGCCATGCGAACGAAACGTCTGTTGCCAATCGCAGCACTCATCACTGTAACCTGTCTGACCCTGCGAGCGCCAGCGCAAGATGCGCCGACCGGCCGGATCTTGCGCGGTTCGCTGGTGGAGGACAAAGCCGCCCGCAAGCTCATCGACGCGGGCGATGCCCGCTTCGAGGCTGAGGAAACCAAGAAGGCCGTTGAGATCTGGCAGTCGGTCATCGAGCGTTACCCACGCAGTCGCGTTCGCTACGAAGCCCACATGAGGCTCGGCAACTACTTCCTGGACAAAGAACGCGCGCACGATCGCGCACGGGCGCAGTTCGAGGCGGTTGCCGCTGAGGAGAATCGCGACGAAGACCAGCGAGCGGCTGCAACCTTGAAAATCGGCAGCTGTTTCTACCACGCGCGGAACTTCGGCAAATGCTTTCAGGTGATGCGCGATGTCATTCAGAAGTTCCCCGTCAGCCAGCACGTCAATGAAGCGTACTATTACATTGGCTTGGGACATTTCCAACTGGGCCATTACAGCCGCGCGATTGCAGCGCTGGAAAAAGTGGGAACAACGGTTTCCGGCGATGATAGTCAGATCGAAAAAGTCGAAGCGGGAAAACGGCTGTTCGTCAAAATCGAAGACGCAGATCTCGCGGTACTCGAACTGGGCGAAGCCGTCGATGTTCAGGTTCAGGTGACCGGCGGAGACTCCGAAACAATCAAGTGCTATCCGGTCGGCCGCAACGTTCGCATCGTTCTCGGCAGCATTCCCACGCGTCTGGGAACTCCAAAGCCGGGCAACGACTCGCTTGAAGTGAAGGGCGATGACACGGTCAAGGTGACCTATGTTGATCGGCACACCGCCGACCGCAAGTTCGATCAGGAAGTCACCTATGACGTGATCGTAGTTGGTGACGGCGTCGTCTCAGTTACCGACGGCGCATTCAGCGAATCTTTGGGTGGTGTTGTGCTGGGTAAGTCGGTCAACGTGCAGATCGCCGATGCCGATCGTGACCTCTCGCCTGAGGCCGACTCCATCAAAGCGGTCGTCGAGGTTCTTCGCCGAAAGACCGACGAAGAATTGGAAGCCGAAGCCGCCGATGCAGCGCAAGCACCCGCAGAGAACATCCCTGCCGACGATGACGTTGACGGCGAACCCAAAATCGACAAGTTCAAACTGATCGACCGAGTGGAGGTCACACTGACCGAAGCGCGAATCGTGCGTGAGTTGGCCTCTGTCAATTCCCAATTGCCGGCCGCGACAGATGACGCCGACAAGGCCGCAAAGCAAACCGGGCAGGCAAAAGAAGAAGCAGAGAAACAACAGGCGAATGAACCCGCGGACGATTCAATTCACAGCGGCGTCTTCCGCGCAATTGTCCCATTGGCGAAGACCGAAACGGTTGTCGAGGGGGACGCAATTCTGCAGGCAATTGCCGGTGACGTGGTTCGCGTCACGTATCTCGACGAGCGACACAGCGGTGAGGGAATCGCCCAGCTCAAAGCGGAAGCCCGCGCTATCGAAGGGGATCTGAGCGGCGTCCGCGTCACCCGCGCAGAAATCAGCGACCGCGAACTGAAGATCAAGACGTCGCTGAAGAGCGCAAACGCCCTGACAAACATCGGCAACCGGTATAAGGAATTCGGTCTGAAAGCCAATGCCGACGTGAAGTACAAACAGGCTTTAGGGATCTGCGAAGAAACAATGAAAGAGGCTCGATCGCTCGGCGGTCGCCTGCTCGAAGAGACCTACGTGCAGTTGTGGCAAGTCTATTTTGAAATGGACCGTCTGGAGTTGGCCGCCGCGATGGCACAGCGATTGCAACAGGAGTTTCCGAACAGCGGTTTCGTCGATGATGCTTTACTACAGTTGGCCGACGTCGCTCGCAAACAGGGCAATTTACGGCGAGCGATCGGCATCTATACACGGCTGGCAAGGATTGAGAAGAGTCAACTGCGCGGTGAGGCCCAATTTGGCATCGCTCAATGCTACGAGCAAATGGCCGAAGCCGCCCCCGAGGCCGGTGCAGCACAACTTTACGATCGCGCGTTCCTCGAATACCAGAAAGTCTACGAACAATTTCCCGATAGCGGTCGTGTCGGCGAAGCGGTTGCCAAGATGGCAAACTACTACTACCGCCAGAAGGATTATGGCCGAGCAATCGACACGTTTGAAACGGTTCTGGCCAATCACCCCGATGCCAAGTTTCTCGACGTCATTCTGTTCAACTACGGTCGATGTCTCTATCGAATGAAACGACGCCCGGAAGCGCGCCGGCGATTTGACCAGCTGATCGGCGATTATCCCGAAAGCCCGCTGGCAGCCGATGCGAAGAAGATTTCCGATGCGTTGACAGCCGCAGGCGGGTGAGACAACAAAACAAGGCTCGGTATTCGGTAGCGGATTCAATCCAAAGATTTTCCGACAGGTCGGTAACAGCCGTTTCGGCTCATATCGCAAAAGGCGTGAGGACTATGAAACAACGAATGTTTGCGGCGTTCAGCTTGGTTTGTGTTCTGGGGATTCTGGTCTCCGCTCAGGATACGCCCAAACCGGCTGTCCCGGACGCGGCCGCACAGGTTGACCCGATTAACCAACAGGCAACCCAGCTGGAAGGCGAACTGGGAAAGTACAAAGATTCAGACGCCGTTGCCGCTGATACGATGGTCAAGCTGGTCGATCTTTACCATCAACACGGTCGCGTCTTCGGTTTGGTTCGGATCGCGCAACGCTTCGTCACCGCTCATGCATCAGATAAGCGTCACGCCGATGTGATGTTGAAGCTGATTGACGGGCTGGAAGCAACATCTCGAAACGCCGATATGGCCGCCGCCTGCCGACAGTTTCTTGATCGATACGGCAAATCGGAGCAGGCGCCATCGATCGAAATACGACTTGCCAACGTGCTTGACCAATCGACCGACCGCACGGCATCGGCGAATGCTCATCGTGCCATCTGGCAGCGGCAACCACAAACCGAGATTGGCCGCCAACACGGCGCTTTGGCGGTCAGCCACTACTCGCTGGTCAACAACAAGGCGGTCTACTCGAAGGCTGCGGAACTCGCCGACGAAATGCTCGAAAAGTTGCCCGCCGGTTCGTTCACCGAAGAGGTCGGTTCACAGGGGGTTGCGCAATGGCGGCGCGGTAGCGAATGGGCTAAGAGCAATATCGTCGCCCAGAAAATGATTAAGAAGAACATTCCCCGTGATAAGCAGCGGCTGCGTCAACTGCATTATTACATGGGCGAAAACTATCAGAATCTGGGGCAATGGGCGAACGCCGTCGCCAGTTATCGTCAGGCGCGCGCTCAGGGTGATACGGCCGATTTGCACATGCGCATGATTTATGCCATGTACCAGAATGCTGCCACAAAACCGCCTGAAATGGCGGCCCAAACGACAGACTACATGCGGAAATATCCTCAACGAATCGATCGTTTCACGGCTCAAAGTCACCTGGCTCAAGTGCAGTTGCGGGGGACCGATGCCGACAAGGCCGCCGGCCTGCAAACTCTAAAGCAGTTGTTGCCGGTCGCCCCTCGCACAAATAGCAACGCCTCGTTGTTTGTGCGGCTTTCGGGGTCCGAGCCGCCGCAACTCGCTGCACTCGAACAGTCATTACGCACTGCTGTAACGCAGTCGAAGATTCCCTATGAAACCGCCTACATTCGTTACGTGTTGGCTTTTGAAGTTCTTCGTGATCGTTTGAAGGCCCCCGCCAAAACAAAACAGGTGATGCGTGAACTGATCTCTCAGTCGCCGACAAACGACGGACATACTCAAAACTCCGTCAACTGGCTGTTGTACAACCCGGCCAACGAAAATGAGTTTAAGGCGGATGTTGCTCTCATTTTGAAAGCGCGACGGCAGCACATTCATCTCGCCGCATTTCGCAACATGCCGGCGGCATGGGCAAAGGCGGCACGAAAGAATAAAGATCACAAGCAGCATGCCCAGTTCGTCCAGGCAGAGTTGGCCAAGGTGGACGCGGAACCGTTCATTAAAGAATGGTATGCCGGTTCTGCCAGTACAACCAGCGCAGCTGCTGCACAGGCTCGCACGCGGTTGCTCGCCCCGGCGGTATTCAACACGCTCAGCGACGATGCCATCCGCACACTGTTGAACGCGCAGGCTTATTACTACCGGCACTATGCCCCGGGGAATCAGCGAGCTCAAACTGGTGCAACCTATGCACGTTTCGTCGCAAAGTTTCCAAAAGATTACGCACTGGCGATTGCCTATCTCCAGTCGGCCACCGATTACGGTCCCGCGGAACTGGCGCGAGAAGCGGCCCTGCACTTGATGAAGTTCAAGCCCGAGTCATCCGATTCGGATTTATTTCGGCGTCTGATGATCGCCGCCGATAACAACAAAGATGCCGCGCTCACCCGGCAGGCGCTGAACTGGATCACCCAATCAGAGCAGGCTTTCGGCAAGAAGCTCGGTTACGCGTACTACATCGGCGACTTCCTGGTGAAGTACGAACTGCAAAACGAAGCCGTCGCGTATTGGCAGTCGCACGTCGATCTTGATCGAAGCAACGTCGATTGCCGACATTGTGCCGAACGATTGCTCGCACGGATTGAAGGGGCCCCGCGAATTCCATTTCTACAAAAACTGGTGACAACGCCGTCCGATTATCACGGCACGTACTCCATGTGGTTGGCCGGGGAGTTTCTGAAGGCTGGCAATCTCGATGCATTCGTACAGACGTTGCAGGCCAGCCGCAAATCGCAGGACGAACGTCCGTTTCGCAATTGGGGAATGGAAGACGCCCCGGTGCAAGCGTGGATCGACCGCTACCGCAACGACAAAGAAGCTACACCCGAACAGAAACAACGTGTCTTCACTGCCGCCCGCGATCTGCGCGTGCTGCGGTGTTCGGCAACTGCCACACTGGCCCTATTGGAGTTGGTGCCGGCAGCAACACAAAAACCCATCCCGCGCCTGCTGGCATACCAAGCGGCGACCCGCCTGGTTTATGACTCCTCTTATGACTGGGATCGGCTGCGACCGTATGTCGATGCGGCTCTCTTGCGAAAGGATTACATTTCTGCGGCGACTCTTCTCTCAGGCATGCTGTCCAACATTTCCGGTGTCGATGTCACGCGCAAACAGTCGGGCCGCGAAATGGTGGCCCAAAGTTATTCGAGAATGGGTGCTGTCGGACTAACAATCGACAGCGATAGCCCCATTGCCCCGCTGCTGCAGGCGGCCCTCTACTTGCGGCTGGGTGACGAGAAAATCGCCTACGATGCCTATCTGGCGAACAAAGCGCTATTCGATGAACATCGCAACGAAGTGCCGGTTGATCTGCTGTTGTTTGTCTGTGAAAGTCACATGGCGGCCGGCGGTGACGACAATTATGACCGCGTCGAAGACCTGCTGCGATCGTGGGTGGTCAAGCACAGCGAATCGAAGCAGTTCGACAACAAAACGAAGGCGAAAGTCCAGTTGCTGTTGGCAAGCAATTTCGCCAAAGCTCACCGGTTCGATATTGCCCGCAGCGAATTCACCACCGTGCTGAACCGCTACCCCGACACGCCGCAGGCCCTCGAAGCCGAATTCGGCATCGGCGAGACCTTCATGGAGCAAAAGGTCTTCGATCAGGCCGAATTGGTTTTCGACAAGTTGGCGAACAGTCGCGATGCCGACGTCGTCGTCCGCGCGCAGTTCCTGCGCGGCGTGCTGGCCTATCGTCGCGGCGATCGTGACGAAGCCCGCGAAATTTTCCGAGGCGTCCTCGAACGCGTCCCGGACATCGAATTGGCCAACCGTGCGTTGTTCAGCCTGGCGGAAGTCTTCGGCGATGAAGAACGCTACATTGACCAGTTGAACCTGCTGCGGACTGTCGGGCGTTTGGGACGAAGTAGCAAACGCTGGCACAATCCCGGAACATCGTTGTCAATCGTTGTTCAGGACAGCGATCTGGGCATCAGCCGTGGACGAAGCGAGATTCGTGTTATCGTCACCACCGAACCGGGTGGCGATGTTGAGGAAATCAAACTGACCAGCGGTGGCGCGGGCAAAGGCCTTTTTCGGGCCGATCTGGACACACGGCTTGGACAGGTTGTTCAGCGCGACAAGGTTCTTCAGTTGACCGGCAAAGACACGATCAAATGCGATTACCCGGAAGACTTCAAGAAGGAATTCCATCGTATCCCGCTGTCCGATGTCGAAATCCACATTGCAGCAGACGGCGAATTTGAAATCGCCAGCAGCCAAATCGTCGATCAAGAAGAACTGTCCATTACGACTCAGTTGCAGAAAGAGAACGAAGACGCAGAAGATCAAGACCAGCGAGTGTCGCAGGTCCGGCCGGCTAATCAAATCAAGCCAGGCAACACCATCTACATGCGAACCAAAGATGGCGACCGCGATCTGACGGGCGATGTTGATCGCATCGTCGTCAAACTGAAGGCCGAAAGTGGCGACGAAGTACAGGTCTTTCTCAGCGAAACCGACGCACACAGCGGCGTATTTGAGGGAACTGCCAAAACCGGCGAACTGCCCGCCGGCGCACTCGCCAGCGATACGGCCATCGAACACAGTCCGCTGATGGCGATCGACCAGGACAAGGACTCATTCTGGTTAAGTGAACCGGACGGCGCGACACCCAAATCGTTAACCATCGACATGAAAGACCTCAAACTCGTCTCGCGACTACGGGTCTCCACTCCCGAGGCGGACCGTCGGGCATTTGTTCGCGGAGAACTCTTAGGCAGCAACGATGGAAGATTTTGGTTCCGCGTTGCCGGCAATCCGGCCTTACCTCAGGTCGAACCGGTGGCCGATGACTTCGGGCAAATGACGCGGCGTGTGTTTTCGGGCAACTACACAAACTACTCCACGTGGAATCAGGTACTCAATCTGGCCCGCAATTCGCAGCCGACCGAAGAGGGTCAAGCCGACGAGTTGGAATGGAAACGCCCGGAAGACCCGGAAGATGAAAAGGCAAAGAAGAAACCGTATGCGGTCGTCTGGCACGGCAAGTTGGTTCAAGAACGCGACGGAGCCGCCCGCATTCAAGTTCAGGGGGCGCGCACCGCCATCGTCGTCGATGGCAACCTGCAGCTACCCGTTGGTCCGGGCGGCCGGTCCGTCGATGTCTGGCTTGATCGCGGAACGCACGAGTTGACAATCTTTGCCGCTGCCGCTGGCACGCAAACAGCTTCGGCCAGGATGGCCCGCGCCGATCACAACTCAGCGGATGTCACATTGGTCCCGTTCCAGGAAGCCGACTTCGACCTGACCAATCCTGCAGCGCGGCCGGCCTTGGTCCGCGACATCCCGCGCACGGAAATTAATGAGACCGAATGGAATTTTGCCTTCGATCCGCACGAACTGCGTTTCGTGCGATTTATCATTCATGAATATCTGGGCGAAGCGATTGCCGTAAACAACATTGAGATTGCCGGCGAAGACGCCGATCAAATCTACATTCCGACCGAAGCTGACGTCCTCTCCCTTTCTGAAAACAACGTTCTCGAAATCGCCGGCGGCGACATTGTCACGGCCACCTACACCGACGAATTCACACAACGACAATCGGGGGGAAGCCGCCTGATCACGGCGCAATTGACAGCCACTTATTACAACGCAGCCGTTTCACCCATCGCCTACGATTTCGTCAAACAAAATAACGGCACGGTGATCACGCAACGTAAAGAGCTGATGCGAATCGATCCTGGCGAACGGATCATCATCGAAATCGTCGATTTCGATCGCGATCAAAGCAACAAACCGGACACTGTAAAGTTCGAGGTCATCGTCAACGATGGAATGCCTGTCGAATTTGAGGCGACAGAAAACGACGACTATTCCGGCACGTTCACCAAGGAAATTGATACCAGCCCGAATTCCGAGGCCGACAAGATTCACGTCAAGCGGGGTGACCGCGTCTACCTGAGATATATCGACTCCCAAAACACCTTCCCCGGCCATGCGGTTGCCCGCGAGTCGGTCGTCTTCGTGAACCAGCCCACCGAGGGACAAGTGCGAATTGTTGAAACCCGCGTGCAGCCGCAAGATCCCGAAACCAACCGTCCGGCGGTGATTTCGTATTTGCCTCGTAATCCGGAGCAGAAAGTTGCCAGCGTTGCGTTCGAGGCGCCGTTAACCGTCGAAGTGATCGATCCGGATGCCGCCAAAGACAGTCGCAGTTCGATCACGGTCCAGTTGAAAACGACCGACGGCGCAACGGTTGATGTGCGTTGCGTTATCTCGAACGCATTCGCAAAGAATGCTCTGCCCGCCGATGTAAACTGGGCGCTGCGAGAAGGCCGTTTTGTCGGCCAGGTAATCCAACAGTTGGGAAGCAAGAGCAGCCCGGCAGTGGTCCCGGTCACTATCGGCATGCCGCGTAACATCATCGGCGGCGCAATCGATCCGGAAGATGTCGAGGGGGGCGGACTTTCCGATCTCGACCGCAACCTTATCACACGCGTGCTGAATCTGACCGGACAAGACAAGATTTCCGCCGCATATCAGGATTTGTTGAGGCCGGCCGCACCCGCCAAGACCTTGACGTCGCAGGGGCGTCTGGTCACCAATGGCACGCTGGCCTGCACCGGCCGCGGTTACGATAACGAAATCACGCAGGTCCACGTCGGCGAAAAGCTATTCCTGATCGTTGTCGATGCCGACCAGGACAGTTCCGACGAGCGCGACGCCGTCGAAATTGAAATCACATCCGAATTCGGTGAGAAAGAGACGTTCCGCCTGCCCGAAACTCTCGCGCACAGCGGCATATTTTCCGGTTCCGTCACTCTGAAATCGAACGAGCAACCGACAGCTGGCAATCTCAATCCTGAAATGCCGGTGATCGAATGCTACTTCGGCGATACGCTGCACATTAAGTATATCGATCTCATCGCAGGAACCGAAAAGGGGCAACTCGAAGTGCTACGCGACGTTCCAGTCGTCATCGGCACCGACGGGCTGGTGTCGGCCTTCAGCAAAACATTTAACGATGAAAAACTCGCGGTTGAGACAAAATTTCACATTGCCGAAAGTTATTTCGAGCTGTTCAAAAGCCATAAATCTCTTGGACGCAACGAAGAGGAACAGGCCGACCTCAAAGCGGGGCGACGTATTCTTTCCGAGGTGATGGAAGATTACCCCGATCCGAAATATACCCCTCGCATCGCGTATTTGCTCGGTCAATTTTCGCAGGAATTGCAGCAGTGGGACGATGCGATTGAATCGTATGAGATGATTATCCGCCGATTTGGTGACCACACACTGGCTGCTGATGCACAGTACAAGCTGGCCCAATGTCATGAAGAGTCGGGGGATTTCGATCAGGCATTGGAAGCATACGTCACGCTCGCGGCAACCTATCCCCGCAGCCCGCTCATTGCCAACGTCATGATCCGTATCAGCGATCATTTTTATCGCGGCAAGAACTACAAAGTCGCCGCGCAGGTCGGCGAAAAGTTCCTCGAGAAGTTTTCCAACCATCAATATGCCTCGCGGATCGCGTTCCGCGTGGGGCAGTGTTTCTATAAAGATAAGAACTACGTCGGGGCCGGCGCGGCATTCGATCGATTCTCCAAGAAGTTCCCCGAAGATAATTTGACGGCCGATTCACTATTTTGGTCAGGCGAAAGTTTTCGCATGGCGAGGAACAATCGGTTTGCATTCCAACGTTACAATCGCTGTCGCTGGGACTTCCCCGCCAGCGACGCTGCCAAATACGCGCGCGGCCGATTGGCCCTGCCGGAGATGCTGCAACAGTTCGAGGCAGAGGTGAACAGTCTCGATGACAACAATTAGGTTTTCGAATCCGCTTGCGGTTTAGCGGGCCTTCGAAAAATCAGACCATTGCCAGTTGGCAAGTGGCGCATCGCTTTTAAATCAGACATCACCCGTTTACGATTCCCGCCCCCAATTTCCTGCCACGGTTTTTATGAAATACCTACTCAGCATCCTGCTGCTGTCGATGACAATCGGCACGGCCGATCTCTCTGCACAACAACCCCCAGCCGCCGACACGCCAGCCATTCCCGGCGAACCTGCTGCCGGTGATGTGGCGGACAGCGGAACGGATACACCAACCGCCGAGGCAGATGCGGGGGCCGGCGCAACGGCAGATGCGGGAGCCGCCGAATCGGCGGGGGACGAAGACGACCCCGACGATGAGGACACTGAGTCGATGGACGAAGGGTCGTCAGTCACTTCCGTACTCGACGAAGTACTAAGTACTGGCGCGATCGGATTACTGCGTGATGGCGGGATTTTCATGTGGCCCATTCTCCTCATGGGAATCATCGCAGCAGGCGTGATCATCGAGCGCTACCGCAGCCTCAAACTGATGACCAGCGACACCTCGGCGCTACGATCCGAAGTTCTCGACTTGTTGCAGCAGGATCGCGTCGAAGAAGCGCACCGGCTCTGTGATCAGCAACAGGGACCGGTGCCGGCCATTTTGGGGGCAGGACTGCGAAAATTCCTCCTGCTGCGGCGGCTGAATTACGACCCCGCCAAAATAGAAGAGCAAGTCGTCAAGGCAATGGACGATTACAGCGTGCACATTGTGGCCGCGTTAGAACGGCATCTTCCCGTTCTGGCAACCGTGTCCAGTGTCGCACCAATGCTCGGTTTCCTGGGAACGGTGCAAGGGATGATCGTCGCGTTTGAAGACATTGTCGCGAAAATGGGTGAGATGAACATCGTTGAAGCCGCCGCATCCGGCATCAGCGTCGCGCTGCTGACGACATGTTTCGGGCTGATCATCGGCATTCCTGCTTTCATTTCATTCAATTATTTTTCCAGCGTCATCAATCGCTTCGTTCTCGATGTCGAAGAATCGGCCACCGATTTGATTGAGACGGTCACCCTGCACATGGCGTTGGAGCAAGCGGAAGAAACACCGACAACTGCGTAGCTGTTGCAGAAATGCGGTCGCGTCCTGACCGAAACACAACTGGCTCAACTCACTGCGAAATTCGGATTCCATGAAACAGCGTCGTCGCAACAAACTGCTGATCGAATCGCCGGCCAGCGCCACCGGCGACATTGCGTTTAACCTGATTGTGTTTTTCCTCGTGTGCGCTTCGGTGCAACCCGATAGTGGCCGCAAGCAGACGATTCCCAAGGCGGAAACGGTTCCCGAAGAAAAAAAAGAAACCGAGAACATAAGCATCGACCTCACGCGGACAACAGTCGCCATCAACTCGGAAAAGGTCGATATCCGCCGATTCCCACTGCTGATGCGTGCCAGGCTGCGCGACAAGAAAGCCCCGGAAGATCGTGTTGTTATCGTCAAAAGCGCCCCCGAGGTGCCATACGATCGCTGGATCGACGTCACCGCAATGATTGAAGATGCCGGCGGTATTATCACGCTGCAATTGGAAGAAGAACGCGAAGTCACGCTTCCCGAATAGTCTCCGGCATCGGGTACTCGCAAGCGGCCGAAACTTGAAAACGACTCATTGAACCCAGAACGATGAAGATCAAACGCAAAGTATCGCAGGCAACGGTTCCCAGTATGGCGATGGGGGACATTGCATTTAATCTGTTGATTTTCTTCGTCATTCTCGCGCGTGCCGAAGACGACAGCCACTTGCAATGGACTGCAGCTGACGCTCCGAATCTGGAAAACGCCGGCCACTCACTTGTCAGCGTATTGGTCGATAAGAAGAACCGACTCTATCTCAATGGTCAGGAAATCGGCATCGCGCAATTGGCAGGACGCGTCGAATCGTTGTTGGGAAATCGTCCTGCAGGGGAACGGACGGTGGTCCTCAAAATCCACACCGAAACTCAGGCGCAGCGATTCGAGCCAATCATCGAAGCGATCAGCGAGGCAGGTGGAGATTTGGTCCATATTCTGGAAGACGACAAGAAGTGACCCCGTCGATAGCGCGCCGTCGGCAGGTTTTTCGTCATCGACGATTTCGAGTACAATAACACGCATTATTGAAACGATAACGGGCCGGCTGTTTTGGCCCGAACATTTGACGCAAGAGGCAACGATATGCCAAGTATCAAAGATCAAGTCACCGGAACCGAAGCGACACGTCCGGGAGTCGGCGGTGAGTTGAAGCAACTCAAATCGAATGGCGCAGCGTCGGCCGGCGAATTGCGTGAATTCATCGGGTCGCTCAAGGGCAAAAGTCCGCAGGAAGTTCTGGGGGCGGTTGCTCAAAGCGGTTTAACACGCGGCATTGTGCAGGCGACGATCGGTTTTGTGGTCGTGCTGATCACCTTCTCGGTCGTTCCGTACGGTTACAACAAAATCTGGCCATCGACAGATGACTCCACGGCTGCAAAAACAACGGACGATGATCAGTCGACCGAAGCTGAACTCGGCGCCGACGAAACGGCAAGTTCGAAGCAGCCGGTTGCGGCAGCCGATGACGTTCCCGCTGGAGCAGGCAAATTGACTGATGCACTCGGCATTGGCGAGACAAAAACATCGGACCCGAATGCGAATCCGCTCGAATCGAAGTCGAACCTCGAGAATCTGCTTGATGGAGTCGATTGAGCAGCGCGTAGCGTTTGGCGTGGTCGTGTGTGGAATTGCCCCTATGTAGGCAAGACACCCCATGTAGGCAAGACAATGATGCAGGCACGAAAATGGTATAAGCATCCAGCCGTTCTGTTGACGGCGGTCTCTGCACTTGCGTGGATTGTGTTCGTTGCCGATTGGCTGTGGTTCAACCGTGTCGGCGGAATTGTGCTGCGCGTCGAATGGGGACAGCTGCTGTTTGAATTTCAGCCGATCTACTGGGCCGTCTTTCTACCCCCGCTTTTCATTTCAACAATCTGGCTGATCTGGGCATTAAAGAAGCAGCCACGATCGAGCTTGCGGGTGCTGGTGGTTGCTAGTGCGGCCTACCCATTCTGCTGGCAGTTGGCGGTGTTTGCTGCTGGCAATGCGGCAGATTGGACCGGTTGGACAGGCTTCGACACGCTCCGCGCCCAATTCGCGAGATTTGGAACCGCGGCATTATTCTTCATCGGTCTGTGCTGGATGATCTGGATCATCGAGCGCGGCTCGCGATATTACGATCGATTACGAATCGCCCGTTTGCTGGCGCACGAAGCGGAAGGAGGACCAACGGCAGTCATCCACGGCGGTGTTGCCGACATCCTTCCCAATGAAGAACCGCCGGTGTGGAATGCGTTGGACATCAACGCCTGGTATTACAATCTGCGGTCGGAAGATTTGTTTTCGTTGTCGCGGTGGGCGCGGCTGATTTCGTCGTTATCGAACCGCAGCGCCGACCCGCAAACGCGGCCGCAGCGGAAACTCAACCAATCGCTCTCTGGGCTGGCGGGTTACTGCTTCGTGTTTTTGATCACGTTTCTTGTCTTCAGCAACATTGGGGGCTGCGAAGAGCAATTCGAAATGCCCGCCGGCGGTGGCGAGCAGAAGCAGATTGCGCAAGTCGTCAAATTGCAGAAGATCATCAAAAAGAAATTTGTCGTCAATCCGTTCAGTGCCATTCGCTTCAAGGTACCACCCATTGACGAAATCAAATTGCAACTGTTAGAAGTCACCAAGCACGCCTACAAAATCGGTCAGGGAGCAGGGAGTGGAGCCGGTTTTTCCGGTGGAACTCGCAAGGGAAAAGTGCGATTCGTTCGTTTGGAATATACTGGCGGCGACTGGGACCAGGACTTCGGCGTCGGGGCCGACCTCAACATGCTGATTGAATACGGCATCCGTACAAAACAGAAGGTGAACGACAAAACAGAATCGCGAACCATCGGCCAGCTCAAGAACTTTGCCAAATACAAAAACCAGCCAATCGTGTATCTTACGGGGCAACGAAATATCTCGCTGTCGAAATCCGAAATCAAAATCGTTAACGAGTATCTGATCGAGAAGCACGGGATGATCTTCTTCGACAACGGTGGCAGCGGCAATTTTCACAACCAGGTCATTTCAATGATGAACCGGGTGCTGCCCAACGTGAGACCCGTGCAGATTCCCCGGGACGACATCATTCACCGGGTCCCCTATCCGATTCCGCGTTTGCCGTATGTTGCGCCGCATGGCGGAGTTGTCGCATTGGGGTGGAAAGTCGATGGGCGGTGGGTCGCTTATTATCATCCGGGCGACATCGGCGATGCCTGGACGGACGACCATTCTCGCGTGCCTCCGGAAGTTTGGGAATCGTGCTACCAGTTGGGAACTAACGTCATTTTCTATGCGTATGCGGAGTACAACAAATGGGTGCAAGCTCAAAAGGCCAAGTAACACATCGACAGATCGCAGTACGCCGGTCACGGTTCGGCTTGTTCGCGGTGGGTTTGTTCGCGTTCGCGATTTGCGCGGGTCAGACCGCAAATGTTCGCGCGGGACGTCTGGATGAAATGTCCGTTGATCGCTGGAAGAAGCTTCGCGAAACCGAGCGATATCAGCTGAACATTGCTGAAAAGTATTACCGCGCACAACGCAACTGGAAGGTGGCGGCGGCGGAATACGAGAAATACCTCACGCTGTACGAACGCAGCGATGGCGCTCCTTACGCACAACTGATGTGGAGCATCTGCCAGTCGAATTTGAAGAACAAGCACACCGCCATCAAAGAGGGTTTTCAGTCAGTCATCGACTACTGGCCCGAATCTCCCGATGCCGTGTCGGCTGCCTATTACATCGGTTTGACATACAAACAAATCGGCGAAGTTCGGAAAGCGAAAAAGGCTTACCAGAAAGTACTTGCCGACTACTCGAAGCATCCCGTCACCGTATTCGCAATGAATGAGCTGGTCGATATCAGCGTCCTGGAAAAGGATCTGCCCTCCCGCATCGTCTTGTGGAAGAAGCTCACCTTTGAATCGAAGCGGACATCGGGGCGCGACGTGCGCAACATCTGCGAAAAGGCATCACGCGATCTGGCTGTGCACAGCTACAACATCGGCGCATTTGGTGATGGTGTGAAGGCATTGGAAACGACGTACCTCAAACCGGTCATTGTTGCCAATGTGGTGGCAAATGTGCGTGGCCCGATCACTACGCAAGTCGCCGATACGAAATCGAAAGCCAAAGCCGACAAACTTGCCGATTTGGCAATTTCCTATGTCGTCGCAAATACGCCATCCGATACGTCCACACCAGAGAAAAGGCTGTTCGCAATTCAGCACTGGTTTCACGTTGTCGATATCAACGTGGCGGCCGGGCGTACGACGAAGGTTCCCCCGCTGTACGATCAGATCACTAAGAAATTCGGCGCAGATGACGGAATTTTGGGCCGACTCGCCGGTTGGTGGAAGACTCAGAAACAGTACGACAAAGCGCGGCAGATATACGGGCGCTTCAAGAACAAGATTGAAGGACAAAGCCAGATTGCCATCAGCTACCGCAACGAAGCCCGAATTGAACCGGCCGTGCTGGCGTACCGCAAGCTGATGCTCGACGATGCCGAGAACACGCACAAATGGAACGCCCAAATTGCTGCCACTTACGATGAAAACAGACAGTACAAGAAAGCGATCGAGGTTTATCTGCAGTTGATGAAGGAAGACATTGAACAGGCCGATAAGTGGCGGTGGGCAGCTGCATACGACTACGAACGTAGCGGACAGCACAAGGAAGCCATCGGCTATTATCGGCAGTGCAGCAATTTTCCCAGCAACTACCAACGGATGGCCGGCTGCCATATCGCTTTGAAACAGTATGGTGAAGCGATTGTGCTTTACAACCAAATCGTCGGTGGCGCGCCTTCCTCCGCTCCATGGGCATCGCTGCAAATTGGCTATACGCTGGAGAGAGCCGGAAAGAAAGAACTTGCGATCAGACAATTTCAACTCGTGTGTAAGCGATTCCCCAAAGACGGCCACGCAAGTCAGGCCCACGCACACTTACAGAATAAATACAAGATCACCGCAACACTCGGCGGCGCAAAAAGTGAAGACTGATTTACGGCCGCGAATGTACTTTTTCGTGTTCCGTAATTGAGAGACTGTTCGACAAAGTGCAAAACTCCATTTGGGGATGCAGAGTAAAACTATGATCATTTTCGGTGTTTCTCACGACAGCCGTTCGATTGCACTGGGTCTGGTGTTCGGCCTGTTCATTCTGGCCGGCTGTGGTTCTTCAGATGAGACTCCACCGGCGAAACAATCGAACAACGTCGCGTCGAATGTTCCGTCGAATCCAGAGACGGCGGACCCTGAAACGAATTCGCCTGCGCAAGCGCCCGTGAAGTCCGATCCGGCTGAAGTCTGGTCGCGGCTCGCCACGCAATTTGAGGCTCAACTGGCAGCCGACGAGTTGGACGCTGCTACGGATTCGCTTGCCGCGATCAAGCAGGTGTACGGTGACGATGTTCCGCCCGAGGCAGAGCAGGCTTCCCAACTCGAACGGTTCGGTTCAGAGTTGAAGGCCAAACAGCAGGTCATCGCTCACACAGTGCGCGAGCAGCAATTGGAGTCCGGCCGCGAATTGATGGACCTGGGGAAGTTTGACGAGGCGATTCGGCAAATCGAATCCGCTTTGGCCCGTTCCCCCACCGATGAGCAACGAAAACTGGCTGGACAATTCAAACGTGAAATCGAATATCGCCGCAAGACGCAGCGTACTCTCGGCGCATTACGAAAATTGCTAGGCAGTGAAGTTCGAGGCGAGGTGCAGTCGGCACAGCTCCAGTTGCGAAAAGAGCCGGACACGGCAATGCCGTTGTTGATCGAATGGGTCCAGCGCGCCGAAGAACCCCGTCTGGTGAAGAACACGCTGGAGACCATGCGGCGAATCAAACGTCCGGCCTTAGCGCTGCCTGCCATGTTCGGGGTGTTGTCGCGAGTTGAGCAGAAGGCAAACTGGGACGCGGCCGTCGCAGCCATTACCGGGGCGGCAAGCCCCGGGATTGGACCTGAATTACTGGCGTTGTCTGCCAGTTCACAAATTCCCCAGCAGCGAACGGCTGTGCTCGCTGCGCTGGCAGAGGTCCCCGATCCTCCCAGCGATACGCTGTTGAAGGTGTTGCCCTACATTCTTGGCGACGGTCCCGATTTGGTTGCCGCGCTGCACGCTGCGTACAAGGGGCTTGTCGTCCACGCGCAATTTGATCTACCGGCATTGCGCGGAATCGAGGCAACTTTGAACGCCAAACAGCAGCAGCAGTTGGCAGAATTGCCAGCCCGCCTAACGACCCTGATTGAACAGGCCCCCAATGGCGAGGTCGCCCAGGCAGCCAAAACTCTCGCAATCGCCACCCGGCAGATGGCTGGGGAACCTCTGAACGGAGTTCGAGTGGTCAGTGCGGGGGCGGAGAGTGAAACGGGCATGAAGGAAGCGGTACTCGACGGGGTTTGGAATGCAATCGAACTGGAGACGATGTGGTATCACCCCATCGCAAAACCGGGAACGATCATTCTCGATTTGGGGGAAGAAAAGACGGTCGTCGGAGTTCGTGTGTGGAACTTCAATCAACCTGGCGGTGTTCATCGCGGCTGGAAGGATGTTGACGTTTACGTCAGCAATATTAAATCAGAACTGACTCCTTCGAGTTCCGGCATCATTCCACCCGCGCCGGGCGTCGCCAATCCGCAAGATTACAGCACGGTTATACCGGTCGGCTTCGTGCGCGGGCGTTACGTCAAACTGAAATCCAAGAGCGTCTGGCGCCGCGACAGCCACATGGGGCTCTCGGAGATTCAGGTTCTTGGATTTTGAAATGTTTCGGTAGCCGCTGGTTGGGTGAAAGTGCCAGCGTCGAACCGGCAAGTCGGCATCCCAAAGATTGAACCGCTCGCCGCATACGCGGTCACTTCCACGGGATCAAGTCGTAGCCGATATACATGATGCCGCAATCGACGAGCAGGTGGCTCAACCACGGCCCGTACAACGACCGATAGCGCTCGTATAACCACGCCCACAGACATCCGCCGAACGCGACACACAAAGAAAAAAACAGCGTCACCGTCCAGCCTTGCTGCAGAAACTGACGGATCACGATGACGTGATGTGCCATGAAGCCCAGACTGGACACAAGCAGCGCGACCCAGAACGGCGTCACGCGCCGCATCTCCCCAAACACGAACCATCGCCAATAGTATTCTTCCAACAGCGAATGTGGGATGGCGAGAAAGACGGCGAAGATGATGTACATCGCCGGGCTGGTGAGGCCCATATCGGTGATCTTCAGGCTGATCTGCTCCGGGGCCTTTTGCAGGAATGGGCTGTCTTTCAAGTAGCCAAAGTAGGCACCCACACCTGTCGCCACAATGAGTATGCCGACCAGCAGCCCCGGCTTGATGCTCGCCATATCCGGGACTGTCGGGTGGAGTCTTCGGCGTTGGATGACCAACACCCATACCAGCGGAAAACCGAACTGCACGACTTTGCTGCCGAAGTACACGCCTTTCATCCACGGGCTGCCCGACAGCAGGACGAAGTAGAACAACGTCGCCACCGTCGGCAGCAGCATCACAAACGACAACGCCGCGACGTGAACCGTCCACGAAGTTTCCAGTGCCGGGCGTTGGTTGAAGCTGTCTTTTGCCATGAATGCCAGCCCCATTGCTCGGCCTGATTTGACCATCACATCCGGACGTGATTCCAGAGTTTCGGCTAACGACGCGCCGCCGGTTTAACGGTCTTCTTCGCCTTGAGGTGTTTGTCGAAGAATAAAATCCGTGCCTTCTCGATGTCCGCTTTGACCTCCGCAGAGGCGCCGCGAAAACCATGGTCCGCGCCTTCAATCGTCATCAATTCGGCTTCGACTTCGGAGGCTTTCAGACGGTCAATAATCCAGACGGCCTGCTCGTGAGCGACGTAACTGTCTTTCGTGCCGTGAACGCACAAAGTTGGGGCGGCATCCGGCGTGACCCAATACAACGGGCTGGATACGATGTGTCGGCGTCGTTCCTGCTGAAGATTTCCACCCAGGAATAACGGCAGCACTTCAGCCGCATCGACACTCGCATCGTATGATTTTGTAAAGTCACTTGGTCCGTAGAAGTTGACCACGCAATTAACGCTGCTGGAATAGCGGGAATTGCCGCCATCGCCCTCAAACCTCTTTACCCCGGCAGTCACACCAAGAAATTGCGCAAGGTGTCCGCCCGCGGATCCGCCCGTCGTTCCAATGCGATCTGGATCAACATTGTACTTTTCCGCATTAGCCCTCATCCATCGCACGGCCGCTTTGACATCGAACACGGCTGCCGGGAACTGATACTTGGGTGCCAATCGGTAGGTGACCGTGACCGCAACGTAGCCCTGTTCTGCCAGTTGGATGCAGAGACGGTTGAAACCTTCTCGTGTCCCGGCGCGAAATCCACCGCCATGAATGCAGACAATTGCGGGAAATGGTCCTTTCCCATCCGTCGGCCGGGCCATGTTCAATTGCAGGTGTTGGTTGTCGGGGTTTGAGTATTCAATGCCCTTCTCGAACGTAACACCATCGGGAACCTGTTCTGCGGCGTATAGCGTGGAGAAATCAGCCGCCGTGGCCGAGACCACAACTACCGAAAGCAGGCGAGTTGTCAGAGAACAATTAAGCCATTTCATGTCAGTCGTTCCTCTGTTGTTAATCTGGTGTGTGACTGTTTGATGTGAACTACCGTGTTGACGAGTAGCCGAAGTAATGCCTTCTTGGAATCTTCATTTCACTCGTCGTTTTTGTCTTTCTGTGCCTTCTTCGCTTCCTCGATCGCTTGCAGAGCCCGCTTGAGTGCAATGTCGGCCTGTTGTTTCGCTTTCTCGGAGATGGCTCGCTGTTGTTGGGCAATCTTCTGCGCCCGCACAGCTTCGAGTTTCGCTTTTTCTGCCTGCGATCGCGCCTCTTGTTCGGCCTGCTTGGCGCGGGCGGCTTCGTCTTCGGCTCGCAGCTTCTGCCGCTTTGTGTCGTCCTGCGCTGCTTTGGCTTGCTTGCGAAGCACATCGATCTCGGTCTTCAAAACCGAAATCGCCTTTTTCGATGCCGCCAACTCATTCTTGAGTTCCGCGATGACTTTCAGTAATTCAGCTTGTTTCTCATCGGTGATCTTCGAAGGCGTCTTCTTCCCCTTCGTGTCCGATCTCTTTTTCACCGTCTTGTTCTTCACATCCGATTTAGCAGTTGGCTTTCCGCCTTTCTTGTAGGTTCGCTTCTTTGGGTTGCCCTGCTGTCCTTTCTTTTTTGCATTCACCGCAGCCTGCTTCTTCTTTTTGATTGCCGCTAATTTCTTTTTTGCCGCTTTGCTCAACTGAGTCTTTGATTTTTTCGAATCAGGTTTTCCGGACGGCTGTTTGCCTTTTGTCGTCGGCTTCGCCGTCAAGTCTTTGCCTTGCGCCTTCTTGAACGCCGGCGTGCCTTTTGGTTGTTGTTTGCTCTTCTCTGTCTGTTTGGACTTGGCAGATGGTTGGGCTTGTTTCTTTTCCGCGTGTTTTTTCGTTCCGGGCTTCTCCGAGAGGGATTTCAATGTTTCAGCATCGACCTGTTTCGATGGCTGCTTATCCCCGGTGGTTGGTTTGGGTTGTTTCTCCTGAGCGTATGTCACGGCAGAGACGCCACACAAGAGCAAGGGCAGCAGGATGCGTTGAAACATTGGACGTCTCCCTAAGGCCGGTGGTGACTGTTTAGATACAGCATTCGTACATCGTTCAGGGGCGAGAATCAAGCCGAGTTGGCCCTCTGGTGTCGATGTTGCAGCCGTCTTTCTTCAGTCAATGATCTGTAATTCGACAGAGTCCGCGGGCATTGAATTGCAGGATTGCGGGGAGATTGTGGCAATTCGGTCTTGTTCGGTCATTTCACTTCTCTTTGGCTTCTTGTCGTGCAAACATTGATCCATGTACTTGCATTTGAACACCGACCCCTTAAGCTGGAGATGAGAGTCGCCATTCTCTCCTGCACATCTTTTAATTGCTGTTCGCTCCTGTTCAGGAGCCCTTCTCACGCGAATTGCTGAGTGGGTTAAATCCATTTAGAGCCTGCTACTGCGGAGACGCGTGAATGTACGTGAAGATTGAACCCGATTACGATGCGCTCTCGCAGCGGGCCGCGAGAGTTGTAGCCGACTTGGTGCGTCGCAAGCCCAATGCCGTCCTCGGATTGGCAACCGGTTCCACGCCCGAGGGTTTGTATGCCCATTTGATTCGTATTGCCCGCGACGAGAAGCTCGACTTCAGTCGGGTCACCACGTTCAACCTCGACGAATACGAAGGGCTGCCCGCTTCGCATCCAGAGAGCTATCGCAGCTTCATGCAGCGTAATCTGTTCGATGCCCTCGGTCTCACGAACGATCAGACGAATCTACTCAGCGGCATGTCGTCGGACCCCGCCACAGAGTGTGCCAACTTTGAGGCGAAGATCCGCCGCGCAGGTGGCATCGATCTGCAGATATTGGGCATTGGTAGCGACGGACACATCGCGTTTTGTGAGCCAGGCTCGTCGCTGGCCGGCCGCACCAGTCTCGTCGCGCTGCACCCCCAAACCATTGCCGACAATGCCCGTTTCTTTGACAAAGAAGACGACGTGCCAAGAAAAGCGATGACGATGGGAGTCGGAACGATTCTCGAAGCACGCTCGTGTCTGATTCTCGCCAAGGGATCGGCCAAAGCCGATGTCTGGGCGAAAATGATCGAAGGGCCGGTGTCGTCGCAGCTCCCAGCATCGGCGCTGCAGCTTCACCCCTGGGTCATCGCAATTTCCGACACCGTCGCCGCATCGAAACTCAAGCACGGCGACTACTACAAACACATGGACCGCGAACTGGCCGACCAACCGGTGTTGCCGCACTGGGTCTTTCAACCCGAACTCGATCCACGCGCTGCCATGCTCGCATCGCGATGACTGCACAAGCACCCCACCGGGACAAACCATGCGAATCGCAATTGGCGGCATTCTGCACGAGACCAGTACCTGTGTCAGCACGCAAACGACACTCGACGACTTCAAGTACGATCGTGGCATCCTGCGGGGCGATGATTTGATTGCCCGCTTTCGTGGGACGAATGTCTGTAGTGGCGGATTCATCGAAGGGGCCGACAAGTTTGATTTTGAACTTGTGCCGTTGCTGCGGGCCTCTGCTTTCCCCGGCGGTCTCATTCGACGGGACGATTACGAAACGCTCAAGGCCGAACTGATCGAACGGCTCATTGCGGCCGAAGCCGAAGGTGGTCCGGTGGACGGTGTGCTGCTGGATTTGCACGGCGCGATGGTCGTCGAAGGGATTGACGACGGCGATGGCGATGTGATCGCGGGCGTCCGCAATATTGTCGGGCCGGATCGGCCGATTGTCGTGACGCAGGACCTGCACGGCAATCACACGCGACGGCGTGTCGAAGTGGCCGATGCACTGATTGGGTTCGACACATTTCCGCATATCGACATGGCGGAACGCGGACTGGAAGCAGCCGAGATTATCGCCCGCACGGTGCGCGGCGAGATTCGGCCGGTGATGGCGATTCATCAACTGCCAATGTTCTGGGCCACGCGTTGTCAGGTCACTGCGCATCCGCCAATGGATGAAGTCGTCGGCCGCGTGCACGAATTGGAACGCCGCGACGGCATTATCAGCGCGACGATTGCGACCGGTTTTCCCTGGGCCGACGTTCCCGAGGTGGGCGGTTCGGTGATTGTGGTTGCCGACGGCGATAAGGAACTGGCACAAACAACAGCCGACGAATTGGGTGGCTGGGTTTGGGAGAACCGCCAGCGGTGGTATTCCGCGCCAATCTCGGTTCGCGATGCGCTGGCAGACGGTGAGAAGACCAGCCGCTATCCGATCATTCTCGCCGATCACGCCGACAACACCGGCGGCGGTTCGCCGGGCGATTCCACCGAGGTGCTGCGCACATTTCTGGAAATGGGCCTGGAAGATGCGTTGCTGTTGTACCTGGTCGATCGCGACGTCGCCGTCCAAGCGCATGCGGCCGGCATCGGCAGCCGGATTTCGGTGTCGCTTGGCGGTCGATCCGCCCCGGTGCAAGGTCCACCCGTCGAAGCCGAAGCCGATGTGGTGTCGCTCTCCGACGGTGCGTTCGCATACGACGGTCCAATGTTTGCAGGATTGACGGGCAGCATGGGGACATCGGCCCACCTGCGAATCGGCGGCACTTCGGTCGTCGTCGTCAGCGCCCGCGAACAACCGTTCGACATGGCATTCGCCCGCAGTCTGAACATCGACTGTGCCGCGATGAAATACATCTGCGTGAAATCGGCCGCCCACTTTCGCGCCGCCTTTGAACCGATCGCCGGTTCTATTCACAACATCGACGCCGCCGGCATCCACACCCACAAGTTCGACGAACTGTCCTTCAGCAAACGGACACGCCCAGTGTTCCCGGTCGAAATCGTACCGACTTCACCAACGCAGAGTGAGAAAAACGGTGTTTGAAGCGGGTCTTGGCAGATGAAATATGCCACACCGCTTCGTCCAGGTGACAACTCCAACGATTAAAACACATTGCGGAGTCGGACGTAATGTGTGCACAACGTCGATGGTGAATCAACGATCGGCACAACCGGGCCCTTGTATCTTACAAGCGACTGTAAACCCCAACGGTTTACGGTAGAAAGCAAACGTTGTTGTTCCGGCCCGCGGGCCGGAACAACAACGCGCGAGCGGCAGACCGTCCGGCCCTTGGTCT
>Ga0114996_10001698_pt1 | contig 29247 bp, 23 predicted proteins | sample ArcticOcean_MG_C_4_FD_87039 | JGI IMG/M metagenome (GOLD analysis project Ga0114996, IMG submission 87039) | Marine microbial communities from western Arctic Ocean - ArcticOcean_MG_CB4_134 | ecosystem: Environmental > Aquatic > Marine > Oceanic | place: Arctic Ocean: Canada Basin | collected... | reverse complement strand
TCGTGGGCGGGAGCGCAAAGACTCAGACTCGCCAGCAATCGAGGTCATGGTCATCGCCCAGCATCTGACTGATACGCTGCAGCACGATCTGTTTGCCAGCCTGCTCGCGGCGCGGGATCGGATAATGTAACCGGGTCAGTTCTTCCTGTAACCTTTTCAGTGTGATTTGCCGCCGTTGCTGTCGTACGTCAAAGTGGCTTTCGACTAGTTCGCTGAGCGACTTGCGAATCGTCTCGCGCTGGGACTCCCCGGCGCGACGATACTGATTCACTAGCTCACGCGTCCCGCGCTGTAGCTGTTCCTCTGCTTTGTACAATCGGAACATCTCCGGGTCGCGGTGTTCGAGCAACCGCCAGTCGGGGCGAAACGGTCTCATGTGTCGATGCGGATTGCCCCCCTCGACTCTGCCTCGATGTGCCGGCAGACGATGTCCCTCGCCGAGTGGTGGTTTCGGGCCATGGCCGCGGATCGTGATGCCCGGATGAGGGCGTTTATCGTTAGGCCGCTGTTCCTTGTCGAGTCGCGATGCGGTCTCAGGCGTCTCGTCAGCGGTCAACGTCGTCGGTACCAGCCACGTCATGATGCATATCGTGGCGGTCAGACTTAGTATGTTTTGTGCCATAGTTCTTGCTCCCAAATAAGAATGAATCCGGCCGATTGCGGGCGCTGTCTGTTGCTAAAACGAATCGTCTGCAAAGGCCTCGTCGATTTCGTCCACGTGGTGAACCACCGTGGCAAGCTCGCCGTCTACGTCGCTTTCGCCCTGTTGAAACCACGCGACCTCGTCACCCACCAAAGCGATTTCTTCGTCTAACTTATCGTTCCAAAGCAGCTCGTTGTTGGCGTCCACACGACTTGCGGTCAGCGGAGCCAGCGGTTGTTGATCAGTTCCCGTCTTGGCGATCTGTCGCAGCGACTCGATGTCCGATGGACCGTCCAAGTACCACGCACCACCGATCACCACGGCCAATGACGCCGCAACGCTCAATGCGACCGACCACTCTCGACGTCTTCGCGTGGGTGGCTCGACGATTTCAGCCGGTAACGTGACCGGTGCCATTTCTTCCGCCGGATACACGGCCTCGAGTAACTCACCGAGCGTTTGCCAGCCTTCCTGTAGCGCCTCGGTCTCTTCGTCCAGCGGAAGCCCGGTCACGTTACGCGAGGTTGCCTGTTCGAGTTGTTGTTGGTCGTCGTTCATCAGGGGCTCTCGGTCATCGCTTCTCGCAGAGCCAACAGCCCACGTCGGGCGTGGCTCAGCGCTGTTCCCAGCGGCAAGCCGGTCGACTCGGCGATTTCCGCGAAACTTAATTCTCCGTAATACCGCAGCAGCAGCACACGTTGTTGCGGAGCGGTTAGTTGTTTCAATGCGGCCTGTAACTGTTGCTGTGCTTCGGTCCGGCGAAGGTTGGCGTCTGGCGATTGGCTTGCGGCCTGACGCCGCAGACCTTCGCTTTCTACTACCTGCCAGGCAGGCGGCTCGAGGTGCACCTCGCGACCACCGCGGCGTGCCCGATCGATCACCAATCGGTCGGCAATCCGCATCAGGTACGCCCTGCCTTGCCCTGTTTCCTTGTAGTTGTCTCTGGCCTGCCACGCCTTGCGTAGCACTTCCTGCAGCAGATCGTCGGCCACGTCATGGCGGGCGGTCATCGCTAGCAAATATCCCCGTACGGCCGGCCCGTGGTCGCGGACCCAGCGTTCGAATCGCTCGCGGTGATTGTCGTGCTGTTGGAAATTGTTCACGGCTAACGATCTAAACGCAGATGGTGACGGATTATTGCGGGGCGACAATGAAAAGAGAAAACGAAAGAAATCGACCCAAAGAGCGACCCTTTCAACGCGCCCCGCCCCTGTTTGAACCCCGCTGCCGTTACAGAGTCTCGCGCCAGCAGCGTTTCCCCTTCGCACGGGTGGGATTGCTAGCTTCATCTTCCTCAAGCCGTTCTGTCCCGACGTCCGATACGATCCATACCCGGCATTTTTTCGCCCTGTTCCCGCTGGCGAATTCGCCGCCGGTTCCTCCCTTTTCCCGCCGAATGCGAGAAGCAATTCGATGCGCTTGACCGCGATCGCCCCAGTTTTGCTCTGCGCCGTTGTGCTGTTGTGTGGTGTCGTGGCCCAGGCCCAAACGACCACCTCAGCGCATGGCCGACCTATCTTTACGCGCCAGAACCACTTTGCGATCCCGTTCAACGTGCCGAAGTCGACCGCAACCGCCGGTCCGACGGAAGTTCGGCTCTATGTCCGCAGTGCGAAGGACGGTGTATGGCGACTATCGCAGAACTCCGCCCCGCAACGACGGTTCTTCAACTTCCAGGCCCCCGGCGACGGACGTTACGAGTTCGCGATTCGCAACGTCGGCCGAGACGGCAAGGAATATCCGCAGGGGGACTTGGCTGTTGGGCTCACCGTGGTCGTCGATACCACGCAACCCCGAGTCGAACTGGATGCACGCAGCACCGCCGGCGGACAGATCAACGCCCGCTGGCAGATGAGCGATCCTAATCTCGACCCCTCGCGTACGATGCTCCACTATCGTGTCGAGCCGGACGGGCGCTGGCGCCGCCTGGCGGTTGATCCCGCCAACGATGGCAAAGCCGATTGGTCAGCCGGCGTGGCCACGGGCGTCGTGACGGTACGTGCCGAGACGGTCGACGCCGCAGGCAACCGCGCCGTGACTCAGAAAAAGGTCTCGCTCCAGCCACTGGCGACAGCACAAGCCCGAGTGCAGAGTTCGCCGAACACTGCGCCGGCGACGTTCAGTCAACAGCCGCCACGACAGGAACTGCCCCGTCAACGGCCGCCGGTAACACAGCACAAAGTGCGGCGCCCCGCCAGTGGCGCGATCGCCTGGAATGCCAATCGATCATCTAGTTGGGCAGCACGAAAACAGCCACCCACGCAGCAACCACCATCGCAGTATCAACCGTATCGCGCCCCGGTACATCCTCCGGCGTATGTGTCTGCGGCCAGCGCAGGACCGACGACGGTTCGTTTGCTGTCCGCTGAGCAAGGTACCGGCGCAGCAGCACGCGAGGTAGTGATTCGCTATCACGCCGAAGCGGCGAATCTGGCGGCCCAACCGATCACGCTCTATTACCGGGTCTCGCCCCGCAGTGCCCCGGTGTTGATCGCCGCCAACCAAGTCAACACGGGCCGTCACGTCTGGCGAATCGACCAGCGGGTTCCGCAGCAGTTGTATCTCTACCTCGAAGTCCGCGATCAGCGTGGCAACATCGCCCGGGCTCAGAGCGAGCGCCCGGTGTTTATTCAGCGGCATTCGGATTCGCCGACCGGCAACGGCGGGCGATTCGGTGACGGTGCTACTGGTCCGCGACGGTACCAGTTCTTTTAGTTGCAATGATCCACATCGCCTCAAAGATCGGTCGTGTCCCTAACGGGAAATTGGGGTTTGTGGACACGCCGAGCAGTCCATTTTTCTGTGGGCCAGACAGATGAACGACCGACGAGCGCTCGCTGCGACAACTCTCGGATTCAGCAGAATCATTTCTTGCGAGATTGCGCGAACAGCCAGTCTAAGAGTCCTTCCTGAGACCATGCCCTGTTGGCCGATTGGCCGTGATTCGCGCCTTTAAAGACGGTGGTGCGAACCACTTTGGAGCCCAACTCCTTGAGCGCTTTCTCCATCGCAGGGATGGTGCCAGCGCGCCGGCGGTCGGCGGTTCCGACCATGGCCCAGATCGGCAGATCGACAAGTTTCTTGAGATCGCTTTGATGCGCGATGAACGCGACCGGCACGATCGCGGCGAGGCGCTTCGGCGAGTGCCGCGCCCAGTTCCATGTTCCCAAACCGCCCATGCTGTAGCCAATGCAGTAAATGCGGTCTTTATCAAGATCGTCATGCGTTCGCAGCAGGTGGTCGACCGCCTTGTTCAGTGCATCAGGGTTCCAATGGCTACGGCAATGAGGAACCAGGATCTTGGCCACATACTTGCTATTGGCGGGCGTCATCGTCCACCGGACGTCGCGGTTGCCTTTGAAAGACGAGAGGTCTCGCTTCTTGGTTCCTCCTGCGCCGTGAAGGAGAACGATCAGTGGGATCTTGCCTTTGGCCTTCTTGATCGGGTGATAGAGCAGGGCCTCCTTGTTCATGTTTGAATCGGCGTCCTGGACTTCTTTTGGAAACGTCACGACTTCCAAACGATGGTTTTTCGGTTTCTCAGAGCCGCCCTTTCGCTTGGCGAACGCAGCCTGAGCCGTGATCAGTTCTTCATTGCTAATCTTTCCGTCACCGTTGGCGTCGATTCGCTTGAGCATCTTAGCTCTCAGCGCCGCTCGATTGGGCTTGCCGGCCTGATTGCCCGGTTCATCGGCCACACCCCGGCCAGCGGTCAGCGCGATTAGGGCCACGGCCACGACGGCCGACAGCGTGGTGATTGTAATTCTCGTAGTATCTCGTCTCATTGTGTCACGTCTCGTCGTGTTAAGAACCGTGGGTTCTGTAATCCGGGATTTCCCCTTTGGGTTGAGCCTGGAACTGCTCCAGACTCAAACCGCTCCCTATCTTAGCATCGCGCCCCCCCTGTTTTTCAAGGGCTTGTCGCAGATCGGGTGCCAGGAGATGGGGAGTCGAATGGGAAATGGGGGTTTAGAGAAGCAACCCGTAGTCGCCGCTTTGCATCTGCGGACGTGCCCGCTACTCGCGCTTCAGCGTGAAGGTCATGTAGTGCAGTCCGGTTTCTTCGTCGCTCAGCACGCTGCCGCCGGGGGCGACGTACCTGGAGAGGACTTTGAACGGCGGGAGGGGATTCTCTTTCAGCGCCTGATTGACCCCTTTGAAGAAGTTGTTTCGCTTCGCCCCATCGGCCAATCGCGTGCGGACACGCTCAGACGAAACTAGGTTATACGCAAAACGCAGGCCTTCCTCGGGCCGGTTGAAGCTGAACATCACCGGCTTTGAACCGCTACGTGGCTTTGCTTTGCCCGCGATCAACTTATAGTCGAGCGATTGAGCGAGCGACTTCGAAGAATCTTTGCTGGTGCGGATTGACACTTCGATCAAACTACCCCGGTTGGACAGCAACACCACATCGCCTAACAGACAGACGCTCGGCCGCTGGGCCGGATCATCGCCGACTTCGCGGCGAGGCAGCTTGCCGGTGAAGTAGTAGTATTTCTCGCCGGCATAGGACTTCTTTTTCATTCGCGAGTCGGCCCGTTTGAGCAGCTTGGTCATCGTCTTCTTAAAGGCCTTGCCGTCCTGCATGTGGATCGCCAGCATGTGTCCCTGGGCCGGGGTCTTGCTCTTGTGGTCAAACCGCGAAAAATACGTGAACCGTCCCGTCGAGGCAGCCAGCAGGTCTTTCTCGAAGTCAAGTTCCAGGCGATCACTGATGTCTCGCTTAACTCGCTTGGCCAAGGCGCCTTCGCCCTGGAAGCTGTCGATCATCTTGCCAAGCTTTTCGTAAGTCGTTTTGACGTCCCAGTGGATCGTCGCATAGTTGGCCACATCGCCGGGAACCCACGCTTCGGGCGTCACGTCGCCCGATTTTAGGGCGAGCATCTCCACGATCCCGCGTCGCGGTTTTTCGAGCAGCATATGCGTATGCGTCACGGCATCGTACTTCGACGTCGCCAGTGCCACCGTGCCGCCGAGACCATGAAACCCATCCAGCCCGAGTGTCGGCAACAGGGCCAGCCCGATTTGTGCCCGCGGGCTCTGCGATGCGGCGCTTTTGGCGATCGAGACGGGATCAACGAACCACGAGATCTGCGGCTTTTCGTTCTTCGCGCCGCGACAATGTTTCATGATCGCGGCATAGCGTTCGTTGGCCGAGAGCGTCTTGGCGTCGCCACCGTTCCAGACGTCCAGCAGATTCTTGAGCACCTGGGCCTTGCTACCGACCACCAGGGTGTTGTCTTTGACGAAAAACGCGAGCTGCCGTTGGCGACGTCCGGCGGCGAGATAGATTTTGATTTCCGTGTCGGCGTGTTTTTCGCTGCTGGCCTTGCTGCCGCGCTTCTCCATGGCCTTCACACCACGGTCGATCAGTTTCTGCATCGCTGGCATGCCGGAGCCACAGTCGAGAATCGCCACCAGCACAGGGGCTTCGTCTTCCGGAGTCACTAGCGCCAGGACCGCCTCACCCTGCGGGATCGAAAGCATCTCGTCGGTCGTGACTCCCAACCGCTCCTCAAAGCGGCTCAGTTCCTTGGCCACGGTACCCCAAAGCTGACCGACCAGCGGTTTCATCTTGGGGTCCTGTAGGATCCGCCCCAGAGCGGTCTTCTTCAGATCCTTGGCCAATCCGGGTGCGTCGGCGATTCGCAGACACGCGGCGGTCGCTTTGGGCAGAAGCTTCGACGAGGTCGGTCGCTCGGCGGCGATCGTTACGGAAGTGATGGACAGGGCCAGGCTCAACAGGCCGGCGACGGTAAAGCGTGGGACAAACACAGGATTCTCCTGAAAAAAGATGGTCTCGATAGCGGCTTCGTGCCGCGCGACGGCATGCTTGGCGGTACTTTGCAGGCGGGACGCCTGCACCACAATATAAAGATGCAAGGTCAGGTGGCTACGGGGGATTTTACCCCAAGGCGGGCCACAGCGTTTCAGGACATCGGTTGGCGGGGTGAAACAGGTCGAAAACGCTCACGGCTCCGACTTCCAACGGTGGGGCCGGGTGATTACATTGAAGAGATTGGGAAAGCGCGGTATCGAATGCCGCCTGATGCCCGCTAGGTTATCGCCAGGCTCCAAAGAAAGCGAGACGAGACGTGCCGATTGATGTCCAATGCAACTCCTGCGGCAAGCGGCTCCGTGCGCCCGACAACCGGGCAGGTAAGCAGGTTCGCTGTCCTCAGTGCAAAGAGACCTTTACGATTCCCGCTGCCCAGACGTCGCAGCCCAAGGGCAATCCGGCCGGACGTGCCAAAGCGCCTACGCCAACCCCTCAGGCACCCGCTCCGGCTGCGGCACCTCAGGCTGCGGCATCGAACGTCACGTGGACGGTCCAGCTACCCGATGGCGAGCAGTATGGTCCCGTGTCAAAGACCGATCTCGATGAGTGGCTTCGCGAGGGTCGGCTTGACTCGAAGTGTCAGGTGCTGCGGGAAGGCTGGGATCAGTGGAAATGGGCCGACGAGGTCTTTCCCGAGTTGACCGGCGCGGCCGACGACGAATCAGAGATGACGATCGATACCAGCAGCAATCCACTGGCGGCAATGGGCGCCGTGCCCTCGTTGACCGATGGCGTTGCGGCGAGTGCGCCGGCTGTGGACACGGGCAATCCCTATGCGGTGACGTCGAGTGACGGAGGCCATGGTGTCGGTGCAACGGCTGAGGAAGTGATCACCCCGGGCATCGTACGAGCGCTCAGCGACACACGACCTTGCGTGATGTTTCTATCGATCGTGGGATTCGTCATGGTGACAATCAACCTGCTGGCGACCCTTGGGTCGATGTTGCTGTCGTTAATGGGCGGCGCTATTGGTGGAATAATCGTTGGTTTTTTCACGCTGGCGCTCGCGGGCGTTGGATATTATGCTTTTCTATTGCTTCTTCGATATGGCATCGCGATCAAGACTTTTAAAAATCGCGGTACAACAACGCATGACCTTCAGGCTGCCCTAGTCGCGCAGGCAAAATTCTGGAAAATGTACGCTGTCTTTTTGATGTTGACACTTGGGTACGCTGTAGTATTTTTTGCAATGATAATATTGTTTAGCGCCGCGACGTTTTCAGCGATCCCCAGGTAACATCGAAGCCAGTGCGAATCATTTACTCGTATTTCGCCTGCGATAAACCCAACTCGGAAAGGGTATGAATTGATGCGGCATTTGAACCGAACCGTCGCCGCAATGTTCGCCTTGGCGTTCGTAATGTTTGGAGCCGAGTTCGCCACAGCCCAAAGCACCACCTCGCGCGGTCTTTTCGGCGATCGTTCAATCGGCGGATCGGTCGGGGCGGGGAGCCGAACGTTCGGCGGGGCGTCCGCAAGTGGCAACGCGGGAGCCGGTGATGGCAGCGCTGGGGAGCTAAGCGGCGGCGAGAGATTCGTGCGAGGCAATCGACAGTCGGGACAGTTTGTTGGGGCAGATTCTGCCGACGCGAGAAACTTTATCAGCGCACTCTCGGGCGGCGGTCTTGGCCCGAATGCGAGATCATTCTCTACGCCCCGAGGCCAAGCCGCACGTGTGGCGGTCAATCAGGCGGCTGGCAACACGAAAAAGCAGCGAAGCGTACAGGCCCGGCTGAGGGTGGCGTTTACCTATCATCGGCTCAACAGCGTCGATGTCGGTGCGACGCTGACCAAGCGGCTTAACCGGTCGAAACGAATTCGATCGACCTCGCTGCTCTATGTCGAGGTCAAGGACCGGACGGCGGTGCTGCGGGGGCATGTCGCCACGAAGAACGACCGCGCGGTTGCAGGCCAGCTGGCGATGCTGGAGGCCGGGGTCTCCCGGGTGCAGAACGAATTGAAGGTCTCGCCCTCTCCCGCGAAGGCACCCGCGAAGAATTCGCCGAAACCGGCTGAGCAGGCGCCATAGTCGGACGAGGCGCTGCGTTGACCGTATGACGTTGCCACGGGGGCAACGGACGCTCTGTGGTGCGGGGACGAACGGCCGCCTGTGGGGCTCGCGGGCCAGCTCTTCCCGGAAGCGGGATCGTGGTCGTCGTCATCCGTTCGGATTGGACCGTCTGAGAATGTGCCGGCGAAGTTGCGATCGGTGCGACAGTCGGCGCGACCGGCACCGTGTGCGAAGCCGACTTCACGGCCCAACGCTGGGCCAGCATCTCGTCAGAAGAGGGTGCGACTTTGCGCTGCTCCGGCTTCGATGGGCCGGGAAGAACCTGGGTCACTTGCTCGCTGATCACGACCGGACCGGTCGTCGGCTTGAACCGAGCAATCAGGCTGATCTTCTTGAGATCTCCACCCGCCTGGTCCCAGGGAAGCCAGAAGTCATACGCAGCGCCGATTTTTGTTTCGGTCTCGTGCTTGCTCAATACTTCGGCGGGAAACACAAACTTCTTGTCCGGCGCGGCGTCCCCTTTGCTGCGGCCTTCTTCGTTGAATCCATAGACAACCATCGTCCCGTCGACGTGGATCGGCTGGTCCTCTTCACTGCCATAGAAGAACACTCGCCCGCCGAACCCGCGGACCGGCGGTTTGTTGGGTTCGTAGAGCACCGTATCATTCCAGACCGCGATCAGTTTGTTGGGCGTCTGTTCGTCTTCTAGCTCTTCGTCTTGACGCCATGGAATTCCTCGCCGTGGGTCGAACTGCGCACAGCCGCCGCACCAGATCGGCGCGATGATCAACAGAAGAGCGGATAAAACAAAGATAGGTCGTGATGAGCTCATCGTTTTCCTATTACCCTCTCGTTCATCGCCGCGTTACCGGAGGCAAGCGGATTGCTTGAATCGAACGCGGTCGGTTCGTCGATTGCGATTGATAATCGGCCCAGCGAACTCCCGACGACGTTTGGCCACGCTGCCGATACTGTGCAGGACGAACCTCGCGGAATTCGAGCCGAGTTGGGCCCCTCTCGGGGATACCTTGTCTGGCCGGCCGGTTCGTCTGACCGTTTGGAGTTGGAATCGGTCGCGGAGGCACAGGTTCGCTTGCTTCGTGGTCGGGATAGATCGTTTCGGCTTCGTCGTCTTGCCACTCGTCACTGCGGCCACGCAAGCCCGCATCGCCGTGCAGGTCCATCACGTCGCACATGACCCAACTCATGCGGGCCGTCTCGGTCTGTTTGATCCACTCGGCGTCTTCTTCGTTGCGTACGATGATCGGCGTCATGATGATCAGCAGCTCAGTCCGCTCGGTCGTGACATTGTCATAGCGAAACATATCGCCCAAGATCGGAATGTTGGACAAGAACGGCACGCGGCGCGACGAGGTCGACTCGGCCCGGGTGATGAGCCCTCCGAGAACGATCGTTTGGCCGCTGACGGCGCTGACGGTCGTTTGTGCGGTCGTGGTGTCGATCCGCGGCGAGCGAATCACGTCGCCGTTGGCGTTGATCGAGATCGGGATCCCTTCGGCCTCGGGGCCGACCTTCGATTTTTCGGCGTCAATCTCCATCACCACCAGCCCATCGGGACTGATCCGTGGAGTGACCCCCAGCAGGATGCCGACGTTCTCTAGCACGGTCGTGTTGACCGTGCCGGTCTCGCTGATGTTGCTGGCCGTGATCCGGGGGACCCGTTGGCCGACCTGAATAAACGCCGGTTGGTTGTCGAGCGTCATCACTTGTGGCCGGCTGAGGATCTCTAGGCGCCGGGTTTCCTGTAGCGCCCGCAGCAGGGCGCTCACATTGCCGCTGCTGGCCGAAAGTACCAGACCACCATAGCCAAGCTCCGTGTTGGTTCGCCCCAGCGCAAAGTGCGAAAGTGCCTGACCGCCAACCGTTCCGGCCGTGCCCAGCGAGCTATCGGCACCGCTATTGCCGAGTGGGAAGTTGTTAAAGTTATAACCGGGAACGTTCGACGCCGCGCGAATGATTTCGTTGGTGGTGGTCGTCACGCCGCCGGGCGTCGAGACCGAAGTGCTATTGGTCGTGGTAACAATGTTCTCGAGCAGGCTGCGATTAAACAGCGTCGTGTCCTGCAAACCCAACTCGACGCCGAATTCGTCGAGGTCATTGAGTCGAACTTCGGCGATCACGACCTGAATCATCACCATCGGCGGACGCTCGTCGAGTTGCACAACCAGTCGCTTGACTTCCTCGAAAAACCGCGGCGTGGCGCTGATAATCAGGCTGTTGCTTACCGCCTCGGGCACGACGATCACCTCGCGTTCGATCTGCTCGAACGGGCTCAATAGCTCGGGGCTGGTCTGTTCGACCTGGCGTTCGCTTCGCAGGAACTCGTTGATCGCGTTGGCCACATCGACCGCCGGAGCGTTCTTGAGCCGATAGACCACGCTCTTTCGCTCGCGAACATCACTTTCGTCCAGCCGCAATAGAATCGCCTCGACGACGTTCAGATCGGCCACCGAACCAGAAGCGATAATGCTGTTGGTCCGCTGATCGACCGAGAATCGCAGCCGAATCAACGTGTTGTCACCACCGGCGATTGCCGAGGCGAGCACGCCTTCGCGAGGATTCGTGAACGAGCCAAACAGATTCTCAAGCATCTCAACCAGCGAGACCGCGTCGGCATTGAGCATCGTAAAGACCTTGATCTGTGCTTCGGCCGCGGGGGTCTGATCAAGCTGCCGAATCAGCGCCGCCAACAGGTCCATGCTCTCGGCCGGAGCCGAAACGATTAGGGCGTTGGCCCGGGGATCGGCGGTCACCTGGACATCGGCCATGATGCCCGACTTGAGCAACCGGCGATCCTGGCCGTCGATGGTCAGGAACTGCAAAGCGATCGACTTGCCCGAGGTTCCGGCTCCGGTTGTGCCGGGACGCGTCGCTTGTGGCTGTCCACCCGTGCGTTGCTGGGCGACTCCGGTACTGATCGCCTCTTGAATCACCGGGGCCAATTCTTCGGCCAGTGAGTTTTCCAGCCGAAACACCCGCAGTTCATTGATGGCCTGTCCGCTGGGGGTGTCGATCTGACGAATCAGATCCTCTAGTTCGTCCAAATCGCGAGGGCTGGCCCGCACGACCAGGGCATTGGTCCGCACGTCGGCGGTCACCAGCACCTTGGTCCCCAACCCCGGCCGAACATTCTGAGCAAACGAAACGCGATCGCCGAAGAACTGTTGAATCGTCGACAGCGCGTCGGCGACCACGGCATAACGAAGCTGAAAAACGTGAAACTGTGTCGATGGCGGTACCGGCTGATCGAGTTTGCCGACCAGCTCTTTGACCGCCGTGACGGCCTCGTCCCGACCAATCAGCAGCAGGGCGTTTGGTTTGACCAGTGCCGTGACGCTCACGCGCCCTTGATGTGGCGAAAGCACCTCGCCGTAGAGTTCGTTGACCAGCGTGCCCAGGGCCTCGCTATCGACAAACTTCAGATGCAGCACTTCGATCATCGGTTTCGTCTCGGCGCTGAGCCGCTCGATCTCCTCGATGATCTTAGTCAGCCGCTCGACATCGCGTTGATGACCGCGAATCACGATCACGTCGAGCCCTTCGAGGAACTCGATCTGCACGTCACCGACCAGACCGGCCGCATCGCCCGCTGGTAATGCGTTGTCACGATCGACGACCGGCACCGGTTGTTTCTTGGCCGGCGGATCTTTCGGAGCGTCGGCCTTCTTCGTGTCGTCTTGGAACAGAGCCGCCATCAGTTCGAACGCCGGACGCGGCGTTGCGGCTGATGACTTACCGGCGACCGTCGCTCGCACGTCGTGTCGCGGCGCGGTGTTGCCTGACGGTGGGTTCGATTGATAGGCGGTCAGTGCTGCCTGCACTTGGCTACGATCGCTAAACCGCAATGGCACCAGATGCGTGCGATCCGCCTTCGAAGCGGCCGGGCGGTCGAGAGCCAGGATGACCCGCGACCAGGCACTCACTAGCGCGCTTGGCCCGCGAAGATCGATGCTCTGTGCGAGCAGATTTACGTGCATTTCAACATTGCCGGCACCGGCCGTGTCGAGTGTGTAGATCGTCAGCGGGTCGCCCTGCTGCGTAGTGAACGGGATCGGTCGTCCAGCCAGTTTCTGTAGCGATCGGTGAATGTCATTCCATTTGACGTGTCGCAATCGTAACGATCGATGTCCGGGAGGCCGTGCTACCGCGGTCGAAGCGTCCAAAGTACGGTGGCGCGTCGTGCGGCGCTGGTTGGGCTGCGCGATCGGAATTCGATCAAGCGACTGGATCACTTTCGCGGTCAGTTGGTGAGCTCGGGCGGTCCCTCGCAGCAAGATCCGATTGCCCCGGGCGTCAACCGCCACCTTCGTCCGCTCGGGCAGCGTGGCCAGTGCCTTGGTGAGCTGCTCCTTGACCTCCGCCGCCGGAAGATGCCTGAGCCGATATGCCTTCAGCGGTCGCTCTGCGGCAGGTTCAGCGGCGATTTCTCGCGATGCGCAGACCGCCAGACCACAGACCATCAGCAGCAGCCCGGCCCGGCGTGTAATCAACAGAAAAGGTGTAAGTCTTGTCATAGTTGCTGTTTACGTGTCTCACGGCAATTCAAGACCCCAGTGCGCAGCACGCGCGCAGAGTCCTCGCAATACGGATAATCGGAATAGTTTGCCCAACTCTCCAGTTATTCGTCTACAAATGGCTCGGTGCTGCCATAGAATGGGAAGACCGGGCGAGGCGGGCATTTCCGATTTCTGGACACTGCCATATGATTTGGAGCCTCGCAGATCGGGCTCCAACTCCCCCTCCATTTCGCGTCCGCGTCCACGCGGAACTCTTGCGTGCAGACCACCCACACCGACAATTGAACTCGCCCTTACCCATCAACCCCAAACACCACCACCAAATCCATGATGAGACACCGGATCCTGATCTTGCCTGCCATCATGCTGCTTGTCGCGCTACAGGCTACCGGGACCCACGCCCAAGGAGACCGCCAAAACGACGATCGTCGACAAGCGGCAAAGTTCGGCTGGGGGTTTGACCTGGACAAAGCGAAAAAGCTGGCCCGCAAGAACGATCGGCCGCTGATGATCGTGCTGCGGTGTGTCCCCTGAGGGGCGTGCTCTGAGTTTGACGAGCGGGTCGTTCGTCTGGAAAAAATCAAAGAGGTCGCCGGGCGGTTTGTGCTGGTTCGTTTGCCGCAGCTGGAAGGGATCGACCTGAATCGGTTTCAGTTCGACTACGATCTGACGATGATGGTGTTCTTTCTCGGGCCCGATGGTCAAGTCTATGGCCGCTACGGCGGTCGCGACGGCGAGGATCCCGAGGCCCGACTCTCACTCGCCGGACTGCGATACGCCATGCAGGCCGCACTTCGCACCCACGAGCGCAGTGAAAAAACGCCGGTTGCCAAAATCGTTGAGCGTCCCAAGTTCATTCGTGACCTCGTCGGCGGGCGTCGCGATTGTGTTCACTGTCATCAGATCAACGAAATGCAACACGCCGCCCTCAAGCGACAGGGCCGGTGGACTCGCGATCATCTCTGGCGTTACCCGCTGCCCGACAACTTGGGCATCGTCCTCAAGATTGATCAGGGCGACGTGGTCGAGCGGGTCACACGCGATTCGCCGGCAGCCAAGATCGGCATACGACCGGGCGACGTGATTGAGCGTCTGGCCGGTCATCCGATTCATTCGCTGGCCGATGCCCAGTTCGCTCTCGATGGCGCACCGAAGTCCGGCACGCTTGAAGTCGTCTGGCGTCACCAGAGCAAAACCCACCGCGGACAGCTCACGCTCAGCGAAGGCTGGCGGAGGACCGATCTCTCGTGGCGACGTTCGCTCCAGTGGGTTGTCCCCTCGGCACGGCTCAACGGTCGTGATCTCAAGCCGCAAGAACGAACCTCGCGCGGTCTGACCGCCAAACAGCTCGCGTTCTGGGAAGGCTATCCGATTTCAAAAGAAGCAAAGGCCGCGGGAGTCCGCGAAGGCGACATTATCCTTGGCTTCGACGGCAAAAAGCTCGACATGACGGCCTACCAATTTCTCAGCTACGTTCGCGCCAAGTATCTCGTCGACGATCAAGTCACGGTCGACGTGCTCCGCGACAACAAGCGGCTAAAGCTGTCAATGAAGCTGCGCTAAGCCGCGATCCCTCATTTTTCCCTTGACCCGTTTCGCGGGTGCGTCCACGCACCACTCTTGCTCAGTGATTTTCCCTCTTCTCATTCCTTCCAAACACTCAAACACCCTAGCTGAATCAAAACACCTCCTCGCCCAACAAGTCACAACTCCGGTGGTCGCAACAGGTTGCGACGCTAAATGATCGCCCGTGTCGGCCCCCTCATTCGAGAAGTCACTCAGCCCAAAACCGGCCACATTTCGCTGCCACTTGCCAATTGACACCTTTGGCCAAACTCGCGCTGGTGTAAGTGTTTTTTTCTTGCGTTGCTGATGGTCGTAACTCATAGCGGCTGAACCGACTTGCGTCACGTTTTCACATTTTGTATTGGTTTTCGACGTTTTCCGCTTACAGCACAAACCACTCTCCTTTTCAAACACGCGATGAAGCAGCCCGCCGACTAATCAAACGCCCCTAGATCGACCCCCAATTGTGTTCGAGTAGGCCCCTACTTTCCGAACAGTCGATTTGAAAACGCTACTTGTTAAATGGCATACTGTGTCAAGGGAAAACTTTCGGGCTGTGTAGTTTTCTCTCATTTCACACCACCTTTCGGGTGTGGTTCATTGCCTTTTTTCATCCGCGTCCATCCGCGGTTCTTTTTCATACCAGCATCGCACGCATCCGCCAGCTCTTTCGGATACCGAATAGATTTCTCGCAGTCTCATCCTAGCGCGGCACACGCCGAAGTCCACCGCAACGTTCCGAATGTTCTGCCCTACCAGCGCTCGCCCGTCCCCTAGCGCATGGACACTCCGCCACAAAGCAGTCCCAACGGCAAACCGGCTCCCGACCAACCGCCAGAACCCCTTAGAAATCCGTCGCCGCAAGGATGTCTGACCACCCCTTTGAACGGAACGATTTGCTAGGCTCGCTTAGATGCTTCCGTTCGGCGCCTCGATTGCGAAGGTGCCGTTGTCGGGCAGACCAATCAGCGGGACGCCGTCGAAACCGCTAATGTTGGTCGGTCTCGCATATCCGCCCGGATAGTAGATGATGCCGAAAGTGACATTGAAGTATTGCTCCGAGTGGGCGTTATTTATAGGTGCGGCGTCGCCGCCGCGGGTGCTGGGTATGATGTAGTAGAAATTGCCGAAGACGCCGAAGTACTCCGTCGCCGGTGCGGTAGCGTTGAACCCGAAGACGCCTGCGCCGGGCTCCTCAGCAACACCGAGCAACAATTCGGTCTCGAGTCCGGTTTCCCAGTTTTGCTTCCAATAGATCGTCAACTGGTCCAGCGCGTGAACTGGAACGATCCGTGCCTGGTGTTGGAGGAAGTCTTCGTCGGCTCGTAGCGAGAACTTCATGCCCCATTCGGCGAATTCGGAAATCGCGTAGCCGGCCTGGCCGCGGAACTGGCCCAGTTTCACTGCCTTGGCTTCCTCGCCGACGTTATTCGCAAAGCGTTGGTCATAGACTAGGCCCCAACTGATGTAGTTGCAGTTGGCAACGTCGCTCCGCTTATAGAGACCGAGCGTGAGCGTGCCGTGGTTTTCCACCTGCTCGGCGACCTGGGTCGTGACGCCGCCGCCAGTGTCGCGCCCGGAGAGGTCATACACGCCGTAGCTGATGCCGAACTGGCCACGTATGGCACCGAAGGCCGGAAAACTCTGGTTCCATCCGATTCGGAAACCAAAGTTGTTCCCATAGTCGTCGTCGAGCCTGTTTTCCCAAGCGTCTCCGGCGAAAATGAAATAGCCGTTGGCAAAAAAGTCGGACATCCATCCACCGCCGTGTTCGGGGAGCAGTGGTCCGCCGTCTAAGATCTGGCCGCGAACGGTCGGCTGATCCTGGTCCTGGTAGAACGCATTGTTCGCTTGTTGAAAGATTGGCGGTTGTTGAAAGATCGGCGCTTGTTGAAAGAAATCCTGCTCGGCCGAGACGGGGCTAAACATGTCATCGAATACGGACTCGTAAGCCTGCGCCGACGCAATGCTGACCATCAACAGGGCAACGGCGGCCACCGTGGTGAACTTCCTAGAATGGATCATCGATTCGCCTCCGTGCGGAAAGTATGCGAGGGAAGTTGAATTTGTCGCTGTCTAATCGACGAGTGGCGCGGCCGCAGGCCGGTCGCCTACTCACCTTCCCGACAACAGTCACGATCGTCATGGTACGAAACAGAAAACTATTAAAACGCGAGGTGCTAATACGACCCATACGACAGAAATAACCGAGGCCAGCAGTTCGCCCCATCCGCGGCAATAAAATCGCTACTTCCGCGACGACCGGCAAAAAAAGGAAAACCGAACGCTGCGGATGCCAACGGCGGCGCACAGCCGAGCGCGTAAGCGAAACTTCCATCAGTGGTGTCGTCGTTACATTTCTTATTCGCGACTTTGGACACTCCGCCACGAAGCGGTCTCAACAGCGAAACGGGTGCCCAACCAACCGGCAAAAACCCCGCAGAAATCAGTCGCCGCAAGCGTGCCTGTTCCTACTTGTGAACGGAGCGAGTTGCTACGGCTCGGCGGTCGGGCAGCATCGCAACTCTCGTAGCAGAAAGTGTTGCGCCATGAATTGAAGATTTGGCTGGATATGATCGCCTAACGGCGTCGGTGCGCCGGACCTGCCCGCGTTCTGACCGCCCCTTAATTCGCAGGTGTTGTCGACCTCCGCAGTTTCGGAGATCTGCCGGTTTTGGATGAGCACCCTCTCGCCGCTCTGGCACTCACTTCACCTTCGAGCCATCAAATTCGTAGACTAAGGGGCGTCCTTTAGTCGATGGATAAATGCGGATTTGTGATCGTCTCAGCACATCCAGCGTTGCATCGATCCGCGCGGAACTGCGACCGTCGCGTCCCTTCTTGAAGTGAATCGGGACAGTAAGGACTTCCCGGCGGTTCTCGTCGTAAAGTGTCATCTGACATGCTGCAAGAACACCCTCGGTGTAGTACTCAACGACTTTTCTGTCCGCATACTCATCCGTAACCTTTTGCTCGCGTTGAGATGGATACGAAATCGTCATGATGCGTCGGTCGTGGTTTTTTTTGATGTCGACGGTGAACTCGGCAAACTTCGCCGGAGTATTGGTCACCTCGACAGGAACAACCCGTATGTCAGCTCTGATGGAGGCGCAAACTGCAACCACCAAGACCAATGCAGTAAGTACACGTGCCATGATTCGTCCTTTACTTTGGTCGCCGCGCCCCCAGCAGCCGAATGCCATCGGTCAACTCTAGGGCCGGCGAGGTAATGTCTGGGTCTGGGCAGCTGCTTGGGCCACCAACATGGCCATGCATATCCAAGTCATCAGCAAGACTCTACTCATGAGCGGGACTCTTTGCTCGATAGGCTGGTAGAAAAACTGTGATTCACGAGTACCGGTTATGATTAGACGATCGACCAACCGGAAAGTTCCAATCCCGAATGTAACAAGCGTATGAAACCCGATATGTGCATCGAAAGTGGGGCGTCAGCGTTCGCTTGCGTTCAACTACTCAAGGCGCTAAAGGATCGATCCGCAGCCCAGACTTATTGGTCGATGGAACTCACCAAGCAACGACGACGGGCGGCGCGCGCAGTCAATTTGACAGAACCACCAAATCCTCGGTGCAGTTTCGCGCAAGAGGTTTTCGCGACCTAAGCAAGTTGGCGAAATCGGCAATCGACCTCGACCACAACGCCCTCCGCACCTTCGCGCTTCAAAACACCCTCATCTGACCGCCCTCTCATCCCGTCAGCTCACGCCTTTCTCTGAACTCGCCAACCAACCGGCGGTTGCGATGCGAAGATCATTCGGCCTGTGGCGTTTTCGGGGGTGGGCGATGGTGAGTGACAGACACAGTCCCGAAGGGACGGCCCTAAGACAGCCCAGGGCGCAGCCCTGGGTAGCGGAAGACCATGGAAATACAAAGCACCAACGGGGCGGCGGCCCTAGCAGCGCGAACCGATGACGGCGACCATCACCAATGCGTTACCGCCACACGATTAGGGCCGCCCCCTTGGGGCTCATCGGATTTGTTGCAACCCGTAAACCCAGGGCTGCGCCCTGGGCTTTCCTAGAAACGCCCCTTTGGGGCTGAAACTCACCGACGCAATCGTTGCTTCGGCCATCAAGGCACACGCCAGCAACCGATACCCCAATTCCCCGCGCAGTTTCGGGCGTTTCTTTCAAGAAAGATCATTGACTGGAGGCCTCGATCGGTTAGAATTGCGATCCGTTGAGGGATGACCTGGACCAACAAGGGAGCAGCCAGTGATGTCGGGCACAATCTGCAACCAAAGAAAAGGCACTGAGGGTCTGCGTGTAACGGCGCAGGATCTCAGTGCCTTTTTTTTATGACGAGAACGCGGTGTGTTGGTGGGTTGCAAGCGGCGATTGTATCGGCCGTATTCGACACTTTCGCACGGCTCTCAAACGGTTGGAGGTGAGTTCTCATGATGTGTACAAAAAGGGTTCTGCTCAGCGCTCCGGTGGTTGGTTGTCTCTGCTTGCTCGCTCTGCCGCTCTCGGCGAGTCCTTGGACGCCCGCAACGTCGGCTTCTCCCGACGCGGGGCCCGTGATCCCTTCGCCGGCCACGGTGCCGGGGAAAGATTTTTCGCACCATGTTGATCGCGATTCGACGGGCCTGGCAGACGCCGAACAAAACATCGCCTGGGATGGTACCGGCGGGACACGCGACTCGTTTGATTACAAGGGAAGCCGTGCGGCGTTTCCGGACGTTGCCGGGCCAAGGCAGGTTGATGCCCTGGGATTTGGGGGCGACGCGCTGTTTGATGTGGTGATCGGTGACGGCGCGGCGTTGTTGTTTTCGGTCGGCGCGAGCGTCTCGAGTGGTCCAGGCGACGGCTTTATCTATTTTGAAGCGGGACACGGTTTTGGTCCGCCACCCGTGCCGAGCGGCGTCTGGGCGGCGCCGCTGTCGGACATCGATGACGAATTCGTCGTCGGCGATGTCGATGGGCTCGAGGTATGGGGGTCGGACATCGACGACGATACCGATCATTACTCGCTGGTCGATGATCCGTTCGTCGATCTCTCGGGTGGAGTCGGCGCGCCGAAGAAGGTCGCCGTGTGGGCATACGACGCTTTGGGGCACACCTCGTCGCCGGCCATTCTTACGACCGATCTGGCCGCGGCGATCGACATGCAGTTTGGAGGTATCGGCGATGGGGACTTCTGGTCGTTTCTGGTTGAGACGATGGATGTCGACGCGATGATGGTGCAAGGCGATCGGCTGATCTTCAGCATCGCACCGATCACGGTGCCGGGGCCCGGCGGACCGTTGGCCGACTTTGACGGCGGAGAGATCTTCGTCTACGATGGCCCGGGAACGGCAACCTACTTCCTGGACCACGCCGGACATCTTTGGGATACCGCGTTTGACGTCGTCGGCACCTATGGACCTCTCGGAGTGACCAGCGAGAACATCAACGCGCTCGAGGCAGTCGGGGTTCCCGAACCGTCGACTTTCGCGTTGTCCGCACTTGCCTTGCTCTGCCTGTCGGGCCTCAACCGACGAAAGCGACGCATCGCATAGCTCCTTTTTTAGCGTTCCGCAGTTGGGAATAATTTCGCATGAACATTTCGACCAGAATTCTCGTGATGCTCTTTGTTGTCTGCGCTGTTTGCATACCCGCCATCACCGCGGAGGCCAAGAAAGATGATCCGCAGAAGATTCTCTCTCGGCTTCCCAAGGGAACGATCATCGAGCGCGACATCGTGTATGCGACCAACGGTGATCGCAAGATGCTGCTGGATGTTTATCGGCCGAAGTCCGACAAGCCGCTACCGCTGGTGATTTGGTTTCACGGCGGTGCTTGGGACTGGGGTACCAAAGATCGTTCGAATCCGATGGTCGCGCTGATCGCGCGAGGTTATGCCGTGTCGGGGGTGACCTATACGAAGAGCCGCGAGGAGATTTTTCCGGCTGTGATCAACGATTGTCGTGCGGCGGTCAGCTTTCTGCGTTTCAATGCCAAGCGGTACAATCTCGACCCAAATCGCTTTGGTGCCGCCGGCCAATCGTCCGGGGGCCACTTGACCGCGTTGTTGGCGACGGTCGGCGACACCGATCATTTCACAAAACACCCGATCACAAAAAAGGCGTCATCGGCTCTACAGGCCGCTAGCCCGTGGTCTGGTCCGACCGACTTTTTGAAGTTGAACGACACGAGGTGTGTGATCAACTATTCCAAGAAACACTCGGCGCCGTCGCGGCTGATCGGCCAACCGATCAAGAAGGCTCCGGAAAAGTGTAAGCGGGCCAATCCGATCACCTACATCAGCAAGGCCGATCCCCCCTGCTTCATCGTTCATGGCGACAAGGATTTCGTCGTGCCGCTCAATCAGAGCGAACTGTTGCATGCGGCGCTCAAGAAGACCGGCGTCCCCTCGACGCTCTACGTCGTCAAAGGCGGCAACCATGGTTTCTCGAAGAGTAAGGAGCCGAAGGAAAAGATCGTCGAGCGGGTGATGGACTTTTTTGATTCGCAGTTCAAGAAAGAAGGAAAGTGACGGGCCAAAGCGGACATTGACCGAGAGGTCCACAATCGAGCCTTGAACAGCACCCGCCTTTGCGATACGTTTTGGGTTAGCTTGCCCGTGCGGCGAAGTTCGTCGTGCCCTTGGTATCAACCGTCCTGACCCCATTGATGTAGATGACAATCAAACTCGTGATCTCAGGCCGGAGCTATGACTTGGCGGCCGGCCTGGCAAAGGAACTGACGCTCGACGAGGGAGCGGGGGTCGAACAGGCGGTTCAGGCGATCAACGCGCTGTTGGGCGAAGGACAGTCCTTGTCAGCGACCTGTTTAATTGCGGTCGGGTCAGAGCATCTCGGCACGATCAGTGCCCATACGGCCCGCACGTTGCAAGAGGGCGACGAGCTAACACTCATCACGCCGGTCGCGGGTGGATGAGGGGCGCGGTGCTTAGAAATCACCGGTCGGTAGAGACGGTGTATGGTGTGGTGGTTGATGGCAGCGGTCGAATGACGAATGAGTAATGTCGAATGAGTAAGCAAATCCCGAATTACTACGGTTCTGAAATCTGCCGTTCGGCATGATTTAGACATTCGTCATTCGTCATTAGACATTGACGACCCCACCGGCTCCGTTTCGAGCTGGCCTTGTCGCAACAGAATCGTTCGTCCTGCGCGGGCGGCCGCTTGCTCTTCGTGCGTCACGAGCAGAATCGTGCCGCCTTGCTGTTGGAAATCGGCGAGCAGATCGAGCACGATCGCGGCGCTTTCGGGATCAAGATTCCCGGTCGGTTCATCGGCCAAGATCAACTGCGGACGGTTCAGCATCGCCCGCGCCATCGCGACACGCTGACGTTCGCCGGCGCTGAGTTGCGGCGGAAGATGCCTGAGGCGATCGTTGAGACCAAACCGATCGAGCAGTTCTCGGGCCGCGCTATCGGATGCCGCGCGATCTTCACCCGCCGCGCCGACGACCACATTGTCGAGCACATTAAGATAGGGCAACAGATGAAACATCTGGAACACGAAGCCGATCGACTTGGCGCGAAACTCGGCTTGCTGGGCGGCTGTCATCTCGGCCAGATCTTCGCCGGCGACGATGATCTGGCCAGAGGTTGGCCTGCCCAGCCCTCCCACCAACGTGAGCAACGTTGATTTCCCGCAGCCGCTCGGTCCTCGCACAGCGACAAATTCACCGGCGTCGATTTGCAGGCTCACATCATCGAGCGCACGGACTTCGCCGCCGGCGGCCTGGTAGATTTTCGAAACATTCTCAAGGCGAATCATCGGCGCAGCTCAACTCACCTTGGTGGGACGAAGGAAAAACACAACCAACACAATCAACACGGCGACCACCACGACGATCCCGATGCCGAGATTCTGTAGTACGCCGACCTCGTCGAATTCAGCCACCACCGGAGTGGTTACCGCGGGCACCACGGTGGCGACCGTGGTGGTCTCTTTGGCGTCCGACTCGTCCGACGTCTTTTTCTGGCTGGGCTCCTTGGTCTGCGGAGACTCGCCCTTGGACGGTTGTGTTCTTGTCCCTGTCAGATCGGTCGTTACTAGGGCCGTCGCCGCCAGGGTCGTCGTTTTTGGGCCCGTCGCCTTTGAACTCGTCGCGGACGTATCGTTCGAGGCGTTCACGGCGGTCAGATTTGCCAGTGGGTCGTCGGCCGCGTTGCTCGAATCACCCGCATTAGGAGTCACCCCTTGTGTTCTTGTTCTGCCATCGGGAGCGGGTTTCTCATTGGGCTTGTCTCCCTTCGCCGGCTTGTCCTCGATGGTTGGGCCGATCAGCAACGAAAGAAACTCGTCGTCGCCCAGCAATTGTTCGTTGCCGGTTTCGCTGCCGTAACGTTCGGCAAGCTTCTCGGCTGCGGTGTCCCAGTCCCAGACGTTCAGCAGGTCCATGCCGGGATTCTGTTCTTTCACCTGACAGGAACAGGCGCCCATCACGAAGGAGACATAGTCGGCCAGATTTTGCTCGGTGATGCCTTTGTTGATGCAGGGCTCGATGACGCGGCCACGGCCATACGCGGCGAACACCATGGTGTCCTTGGGGAACTTATGCAGATCGCGTTCGGCCTGAAGCAGGCACCGAACGAACCACTGTTCCTGGGGATCGTCTCGCGAGACGGTCACGGTCGCAATCGCCAGCGACTCGGGCTTCTTCTCCTCAGTTTTCCCTGCTTCCGCGCCGTCTTTTTTCTTTTTGCTTGGATCAGGCGTCTTCGGCAAACCGAATGGGTCTTCTGGCTCGGCAGGTGGTGTGTAGAGTCCCTCGGCCGCTTTCTTGATGACGGTGGCGATCGCCTTGTCGGCCTGTTGGTTTTGCTTTGCGTCAGGGCCCTGGAGCACGACCATCACACAGGGCGCCCCTCCGGCCAAGAGTTTGTTGATCTTCTTGCGGGCCGGAGATTCGGCGAGCGACTTTAACGCGTCGACGGTCAGCCGACCGGCGAAGACTTCATAGCCGTCGGGCGTGTGGACCACATGAAACGGCCGGGCCAGTTTCTTGTTCTTGTCGAGCGTTTCCTTGATCGCGGGAAACGCCGATTCGATCTGCGTCTTGTTGCTTGCGTCAAACGTCGAAAAGCGGAGGTTCGCGACTGGTTTCTTATCGTCTTCGGCCAGTGCCCGAAGCGCCGCGTTCACCGCCTTGTCCTGGTCTTCCTGCTTACCGTCATGGATATAGATCACTTCATACGGTGCACGCGACCACTTGTACATCGCGTAACGATAGACGGGTGTCTGGCAGGCCCGAGCCGACAGCAGGCACGCCGACAGCACCGACAGGGTCACTATCCAGACGGTGCTACGTCGAACAATCCTGTAAAGTAGGGCGTTCATCGTGACGCTCCTTGATTTTTATAATGGGAATAGGATTCTGGCAGGCAATCGTGCGCCCCTCAGTATAGCTGCCCCTCAGTATAGCAGCGTTTGTCTATTGCTTAAAGCGAGCAATCTGCGGCCCGGATTCGGCCTTCTTTGAGCCGGTCGCCGGCTCCCCGTGAACCTTCACCACACCATCGACCACCCGCAATTGCAGATCGGCCAGCGCCTCGGCCTCGTGGCGGTTATGGGTGACGTGCAGCGCCGTCACGCCGGTATCGTGCTGTATGCGTTTGAGCAATCCGACCAGATGTTCGTGCGTTTCGTCGTCCAATGCGCTCAGCGGTTCGTCGAGACAAAGAATTTTCGGTCGAAACGACAGCGCCCGGCCTAGTGCGACTCGCTGACGCTCGCCACCGGACAGTCCATGTGGTCGTCGATCGAGCAGATGGGCGATTTCGAGCATCGAGGCCAATTCTTCGACCCGCTCCGTGCGTTGCTTTCGCGTCCACTTTCGCACCATCAGGGCAAATTCCAAATGCCGGCGGACCGACATGGTTTCAAATAGAGAACCTTCCTGCGGCACGAACCCAATGCCACGGTCAGCCGGCTTGAGATGCGTGACGTCGCGGTCGTCGATCAGTATCTTTCCGGCAACAATCTGTTTGAGTCCGCAGATCGCTTCGAGCAGTGTGGTCTTGCCCGAACCGGTCTTGCCCATCAACACGCAGTAGACGCCAGCGGGAATACGAACATTCACATCCGCCAAGCAGAAGTCCCCGGCTCGAATTGTAAGTTTTGCGGTCTCGATCATCGACTGAGCTTAGGGGTTAGATTGCCGCCGACGACGACACGAAACAGGATTAATACCGTCAGCGCGATGACGACCATCATTAGCGAAACGGCCACGGCGGCGTCCAGGTTACCTGCGGCGTTCTGTAGGTGGACGCTCACCGGAAGCACTTCCGTGCGCTGCGGTGTCGTGCCGGCGAAAATCAGGATGGGGCCGAATTCGCCCAGAGAACGGGCCCACGCCAAAGTTGCGGCAGTCAGCAGCCCACGTCGGGCCTCCGGCATCACAACATTCCAAAAGGCTTGACTGCGGCTGCAACCCAAAGTCAGGGCCACCTGTTCGCGACGGAGCGGTATTTCGTCAAACGTGGATCGCAGTGTACGCACGGCAAATGCACAGGCGACACTGAATTGCGCGATGACTACCGCGGGCTTGTGCAGGGCGATCGGAAATGCGTCGTCCAATATCTTTATCGGAGTGTGCCGAAAGAGAATCAGCAAACTCAGCCCGATCACCAGCGGCGGCAGCACGATCGGAATATCGAGAATCGCGTCGATCAGCGACTGGCCAAAGAATTTGTGTCGTGACATTAGATAGGCGATTGGTACCGAAACCCAAATCGCCAGAACCGTCGTAATGCAACATGACAGCAAGCTAAAACGGATCGAATACTGTATGTCCTCCGAAAACAACACGCTCGCTATATCTTGGTCACTGTGCGAGATGAAATAGGCGTCTGCCACGAGCATGGCGATGATAAACACGATGTACGATCCGCCCAGAATCACCATGCCCGCGTAGAACACCCGATCGGTCGACTTGACGAGTCGATGGTCGGGCGCTTTTTCATTAGTGACAGGGATTGCACTCACGGCGATTCTTTCTTTCTGCTGCCATGCCAGCGAAATCCGAGTGACAGGAAACGGTCTCGCGAGACGTCCGAGAGGATCGCGTCGACGAGTCGCCGGCTCAGATAATAATGCTTCGAGCTGCGGCCCACTGCAATCGGTTGCGTCGCGACAGCGTCCGGGTCATTAATAGGAATGATGTCAATCTTGTCGGTCGCGGCAGTCACATTGGCTCGATAGACAATGGCCGCATCGAGTGCGTCGGCAGCCACCTTGGCCACCAATCCGGGTGCCGTAATCGGGTAGTCGAGCGTGTTTTTCTGGACCTGTTGGTAGACGCCGTGTTTCTCCAGCAGATCCGCCGACAAGCGGCCCAGCGCGCTTTTCTCCTTGTCACAGAGTCCTACCTTGAGGTCCGGTTTTGCTAAATCCTTCAGCCCGGAGATCCCGTGCTTGTTCCCCTTGGGTACGGCGATCACCATGTCGGTCTGTGACACGTCGACCGGCTCCCAGAATAGTTTTTCGACGCGATCCATATAGGGCGAGGCACAGGAAAAATAGACGTCCGGTCGTATCCCGAGTCCTTGGCCCTTGGGTTTCATTCGTCCGGTGAGTTCGCCACAACCGGCGAATTCGTAGAGCACCTCGACTCCTTCGCGTTTGCGAAACGCCGCGATGGTCGGCAAGACGGCCTCTTGATTCAGGCCCCCGGCAAAGAGCAGGATCTCCGGTTTCCCTCCCGCGAGCGGATCGCCCTCGGGCCAGACGTCGCCCTGGAGGACGTCATATTTGTGTTTCTCGAAGACCTTGAGTCCTTCGTTTCGCGCGGTGATGAAACGCGCCAGGCGCAACGCGCTCGTAGGTCGTTGCGACGTCTCGACGACGGCGATCGTGATTTCGGATTTGGCCTTAACGAACTGGGGCACATCGACCATGTCGATCTCGGACAATTGCTTTGCGGTGGTGTTCCAGATGATACCGACGCCGTTTTTCTCGCGATTTACGTCATCTGCCACCAAGTTGACCGTCGGACGAACTGTGATGATGTGGGCCCATAGTCGGTTCCAAACCTCTTCGCCCAATGCCTCCTTCGCGCCTTGGCTAATGGCCGCAGCCTTTGGGTCCGCCAGAGAGAGACGAATCTCTTTTGCCTCCGCCTTTTTGATCACGTCCTCGATCGTCTTGATGCCGTGAGGGTTGCCCTTGTGTACGGCAATGACTGCGTGCTGGTGGCCAATCGGGATGACCTCTTTCACCGCGATACCACACTTCTCTTCAAGCCGCTCGTTGTACGATTTGTCCGCGGCCAAATAGAGGTCGGCCCTGCCGGAAAGCTTGATCGTGCTCAACAGGCTGCCTGAGCCGTCATACGACGAGACGACTTCCACGCCGTAGCGTCGCTTGTACTCGGCAAGGATTTCCTTGACCGGCTTGTTGAGTCCCTGAGCGCAGTACAACTCGAGGGGCCGCAGCGACGTGTCATCTCCGGTCGAGTCGCCTCCGTCGCGAAACGCAAAGTACGTCAGCACCGCTAGCAGCGCCGCCGACGAGCCGGCAACCATCACGAATCGATTTTGCATAGGACGCAGCCTCGATGGCACCAGGACAAGGGAATGAGACTCGCCGAAGGCTTTCGGTGGCAGGGGACCGCGGCGCTCTGCTTGCCCATCTTCCAACTCGGAGAGGGCGCGCGGCTATCGCACTGCGATCGTAACTCCAGACTAAGATTCCACTTATGCAATGTCAATTGGGTCGATTTGCCTCAGAAATCTCCCTGGAGAGGGCACAACGACAAATCAACATATGCTTATGCGTTCTTGCGTTTTTTGCCGATTTGTGAGATAATCTCCGCAACGAGTTAGACCCACCAACAGGCACCCCTGCCTCTTGCATTTCAGCCTCTTACATTTCAGCCTCTTACATTTCACAGGAGCGAACAATATGACTCGCCCCGCCTCTGTTCTGGCGATCTTTGCGCTGATGACCGTGACGCTTGGAGTTCAGGCCGCTGATAAGCCGGTCAAGCTAGCAGCACCCGGACTCGGCGATCCTGGCAAATTGACCAGTGTGACGATCGTTACCGGTCGCGAGCAGACCGACAACTTCGCGATGAACGGCAGCGAAGCCCGCGAACAGTTGATCGTCTTTGGCCACTATGATTCGAAGCAGCAGCGGGACCTGACGCGCACGGTGACTTTCGCCGTCGCACCGGCGGGAATCGTTGAGATCGACAAGACCGGCCACGTCACGCCGCTCAAAGAGGGCGAAGCCAAGATCACGGTGACGGGCCCCGCGGGTACGAGTGCTTCGATCACCGCAACGGTCGGCGGCATCGTCGATGAGAAGCCGATCAACTTTCCCAATCAGATTGCGCCGATCTTTACCAAGCACGGTTGCAACAGCGGCGGATGCCACGGCAAGTCGGGCGGCCAGAACGGTTTTTCCCTGTCGCTGTTGGGTTTCGTGCCCAAAGAAGACTATGTGCATTTGGTTAAGGAAGCCCGCGGGCGCCGGCTGTTTCCGGCCGCTCCCGACCGCAGCCTATTGCTGCGCAAGGCGACCAATACCACGCCCCACGGCGGCGGTGCAAAACTGACGCACGACTCGCACGAATACCGTCTGATCAGGCGCTGGATCTCTCAGGGGATGCCGTATGGCAAGGATGACGACCCGGTCGTCACCAAGATCGAGGTCTCGCCGCCTCAGCAGACGATGGATCAGAAAGCTTCGCAACAGATCACCGTGGTCGCCCATTACAGCGATGGCACAACCCAGGACGTCACGCGCACGGCCCAATACGATCCCAACAATCCGGAAATGGCCGAGGTGTCTCACCACGGGCTCGTGACAACCCACGGTTTCTCGGGCGACGTGGCTGTGATGGCCCGTTATCAGGGGCAAGTCGGGGTGTTTCGGGCGACGATTCCATTGGGAGCTCCGGTCGAGAATCTTCCGCCGGAAAAGAATTTTATTGACAAATTTGTCCACAAGAAGCTCAAAGTAATCGGTATTCCTCCGTCGCCGGTCTCCGATGATGCGACCTTCCTCAGGCGCTCGGCGGTGGACATTGCCGGCCGGATACCGACCCAGAAAGAAGCGGTCGCGTTCCTCGCCGACACATCGGCCGACAAGCGGGACAAATGGATCGATAAGCTCTTGGCGAGCAGCGACTATGCCGATTATTTCGCCAACAAGTGGAGCGCAATTCTTCGAAACAAGAAACGTAAAAAAAACCAAACCCGTGGCACCTACCTATTTCACGCCTGGATTCGCGAAAATCTGCACCACAACACGCCGTACGACAAGTTCGTGCGGGGCGTGATTGCCTCCTCGGGCGATGCGGGCCAAAACCCGGGCGTCGTGTGGTTTCGCGAGGTGAAGACCACAAGTCAGCAGTTGGAGGACACCGCTCAGTTGTTCCTGGGGCTGCGAATTCAGTGTGCCCGTTGCCACCACCACCCGTTCGAGAAGTGGAGTCAGGACGACTACTACGGTTTCTCGGCGTTCTACTCTCGCGTCGGTCGCAAGAAAGGTTCGCAAGAGGGCGAAGAGCGGATCTTTCATAAACGGGGGGGCGCCGCGTCGACCAACCCCACGTCAAAACGGACGCTCAAACCGACCGGACTTGGTTCGCCCGAGATGAAGCTCACCGCCGACGACGACCCGCGACACGCGCTCGTCGATTGGATGGCGGCGAAAGACAACCCGTTTTTT
>Ga0114996_10001697_pt1 | contig 29248 bp, 24 predicted proteins | sample ArcticOcean_MG_C_4_FD_87039 | JGI IMG/M metagenome (GOLD analysis project Ga0114996, IMG submission 87039) | Marine microbial communities from western Arctic Ocean - ArcticOcean_MG_CB4_134 | ecosystem: Environmental > Aquatic > Marine > Oceanic | place: Arctic Ocean: Canada Basin | collected... | reverse complement strand
CCTTCCTGAGGTTTCGTGAAGGGGGGGACGCGAACGGGGGAAAGATAACCCTATACGCAGATGATCGGTATATTATTTCTTGGGAGTTACCTAACTGACAAAAAAATAAAGTGTTTTGTAAAATTTTTCTTGACACGGCTGTTTTGGTGCCGTAGTTTGTCGCAGGCTTTAATAGTCAATGACTAAAGCCGCTTAGACAACATTCACTCCATAAAAGAGTGAGGCTGTATTTCGCCCCTAGGAGCTACATCCTTTTGCCGACCATTACCAAAAAAGACCTGGCTCTTCTCGTCAGTCGAAGCACCGGATGCAAGAAAAATTTGGCTGCTAAGATGGTCGATAGTTTATTTGTAGCTATGCGGGATAGTTTGATTGAAGGCAATCGCATAGAAATTAGAGGTTTTGGGGTTTTTCAGGTCAAAGACACGCGCCCCAAACCCGCCGCGCGCAATCCCCGCACCGGTGAAATTATCTATGTGCCAGCCCGGCGTAAAACGCATTTTAAGCCGGGACGCCTGCTCAAAGAAGCCCTGCATCAAACGCGCGAAGAAACTCCTGGAGCAGGTGGAGCATCTGTCCAGGATACATCTGATGCGACGGACTCCGACGACGACGACGAATAAACTATCCCCTCTTTTGCAGGAAGGTTACGGTTCGTAGTCTTTGCTCTATGAGACGTTTTTTCCTGCTTATAACCTTCTTTTTGATCCTGGATCCTCTGCGAGCTGAACAGCTCGTAGGGGTAACTTGGTCTTCCAATCAACAAATTGCTAGAGTGGCTGCTGCAGGTTTCCAGGTGCGCTACGTTGCTCCGCGCGTGCTTTTTGTCACTGGCAACCAGCAAATTCTGGATCGGCTCAAGTCGTTGGGTCTCAACGTCTTTCTTGTGGATGAGGGCGACCCTCAGGAGCGCTATTTTCTCACCGATCACCTAGACTATTCCCCCGATCCCGCCAAGCTCGTCTATCGCGATGAAGCTGGCTGGGCGCTTTTGCGTCTGCGCCAATCACTTTTTCCTCTGCTACATCAGCAACTCCACTTTCTTTGGCCCCTGCCCGAAAATTACAGTCTGCGCACCCAACTCAGGAGCGCCAAGAATGCCGGGGCCCAGGCCATTCAATCCTTTGATTCGATCGCCGAGGTCCTAGCCGCGGTAGATCCGGCGCGTTTGCAGCGCCACGTAGAGACTTTGGCGTTGCTAGATCCCGATAAGGCGAGTACAACGGATAATTTGCGCACGCGCTATGCCCGCCATCCCCAACTTTTTGAGTCCACAACCTATATTCGCGACCAGATGGTGGCGGCACTAGGACAAGATGCGGTAGAATTGCAGGAGTTTAAAGCCAACCCGACGGATTCGACGATGTACAATGTGGTCGGCACCCTCGCCGGCAGCGATCCGCACATGGGTTATTACGTCATTTGCGCCCACTACGACGCTATTGCCGTGCGCACGCGCGCTTGGGATTGGCGCACGCAACCGGCACCGGGCGCCGACGACAACGCCACGGGGACTGCCTTGGTGCTGGAGGCAGCGCGCGTATTGGCCGATCAGGAATTTCCCTGGTCGATTCGTTTCATCACTTTCTCGGGGGAAGAACTGGGTCTGTGGGGCAGTCGCGACTACGCTATTCAGGCGCGCCAGAACGATGATAAGATCTTGGGTGTGCTCAACTTCGACATGGTTGGCTTCAACGACTTGAGCCATCGCCTTGAGCTGGTGACCAATACGTCTTCGCGCTGGTTGGTAGACTTGATGGTGCAAAGCAACCAACGCTATGATATCGGGCTTAAGCTGGATGTGCTGGAGGACGATTTTGCTGGTTTGAGTGACCACGCGCCCTTTTGGGCCCGGGGCTACGACGCCATTTTAGGCATCGAGAATTACCTGCCCACAGATTCGACGACCCACAGCGTGCGCGACGGTGAGTATCGTCTCAATCGGCAATACCACCAGATCATCGACGTGCCCGATAGTGTCAATTGGGAATTGGTGGCCAGCACCACGCGTTTGGCGGTGGCGACGTTGGCACAATATGGACTGGAGGAGGGTTTGCCCAATCTGACGGTGTTTACCGGCGATGTGAGTGGCGATGCACAAGACGATCTGCGTCTGCGCGTCAGCAATACAGGCCTAGGACGTGTGGATGCTCCTTACGGCGTGCGTTTGTGGCGCTGTGAGATTGATTCGAGCGCTTGTCAGGTGGTCTATGATGTCGAGCATACGGAGCCACTGGAGCCTGGGGCCGGAGTTGATATTGAGGTTCCGTGGAAGCGCTACGGCGAGATGGTGTTCTTGTTGGAGGTGGACCCGGAAGATCGCATAGAGGAGTTGGAGGAGGGGGACAATCGCGCTTTTCAACAGATGAGCCTGGTGCCGCAGAGCAATATTGTGGTGTATCCGAACCCTTTCAGGCTGGGGCAGGACGAGTTTATTGCGTTTACTGGCCTGCCGTTGCGGGCGCGGGTGCGGATCTACAGTCTGGTTGGCGAGTTGGTGTGGGTGGGAGAAGAGGAGAACCAGCTGCAGAAGAATTTGGCGTATGAGGTGCGCTGGCGCGGTAATAATGCGGAGGGGTTTTTGGTGAACGACGGGATTTACATGTATACGATCACTACGGCGACGGGAGGAATATTGGAAAAGGGGAAGATTGCCCTAGTGCGTTAAATGTAGTTAAGTTATTATTTTTAAATGCCTTGCTATAAAATTAGGATTCTTTTAATAAAGGACAGGACGAACAGGCGTTAGCAGCCCCACAAGATTGTAAATCGCATGCTAATAACGCTTTTATTTTTGTCGGCCAGTTTGCCGGATAGGTAAGCTGGCCTTTTATATGGAAATCTTCTACCAGGGCGCGTAAAAGAGCCGTGCGTTGGGCGAAGTCGGGCAGGTGGGTGCGGATATGCTGGCGCGCTTGGGCTAACATATCGAGATAGCTGGCGAATTCCTCGTCAAAGAGTGTCTCGAAATCTTGACGCAGGCGGCTGGCCAGGGCAGGGCTGGCATTGCTGGTGCTGATGCTCAGGCGCAGATGGCCGGGGTGGACCAGGGCGACCATGCCGAAGTTGGAAAATTCAGTGCGGTCGTAGGTATTGATGAGCAGATTGTGCTGCTGGGCCAGAGCGAAGACCTGGCGGCATAGATCGATATCGTCGCGCACGGTGTTGAGGACGAGGAAGACGTCGTCTTCTAGATCGGCCGGTGTAAAGGGGCGGCATTGGTGGATAAGGGTGGCGTCTGCAGCCCATTGTTGTAATTGAGCAGTGAGCTTAGGGCTGACTACCTGGAGGCGAGCGCCGGCTGCCAGCAGGCGTGCCGACTTGTCCTCGGCTTCGTCTCCACCGCCAATGATCAGACAAGGGCGGTCCAGCACATCGAGGCCGACCTGGAAGAGGGAATTAAGGCAGATACTCATCAACTTTTGATGGATTCGTAGCTCTGGCCTTCATCGGCGCCGTAGTCGACGGGCAGGCCTAGTTCCAACCAACCTTTTTCGACCAAATTGCCCAATTGGTCGCGGGCGCCGCCGTAGCCGCCCATGACATTGGCTACGGCGGTATAGCCAGCGGCGACTAGGGCTTCGGCGGCGCGTCCGGAACGACCGCCCATCTGGCAACCGAGCAGGAGTTTGCTGTCTCGTTCGTAGTGAGCTTGGACGACGGTGAGAAAATCCGGGTTGGGGACCATGCCGTCCTGGGCGCGGTGAGCAATGGGAATATTGACTGAACCGGCCGGGTGGCCGTTTTCGAACTCGGGTTCGGAGCGCACATCGATATAGACATAGTCTTGGTCGCTGTCGAGTAATTCTTTGGCCTGGGTCGGGTTGATTTCCTGGAAACTCATGGGGTATATCTCCTGTCTGATAATTTCTCCGCTGTCGTCAATTAGATCGCGGATTGGTTTGGGTTGGTCGCGCAGATAGTCAAACCAACATCGGTGTGAACAAAATAAATGATTTCGGCGTTCTAAGAAGGTTTCTTGGTCGTAGGTTTTGTCGCATATATAGCAGCGCTTATCTTCCTCGTTGTGCTGGACCTCAGGGTTGATTTTTTTGGCGTCTAGGGTGCGATTGATATAATAAGAACCGCGCCAGCCCAGCAGCCAGATGATGCCGAAATCCAGCCATTCGCGCGTCCACCAAAACGCAATGGCGGCGCAGCACAGCGCTAGCCAGAAAGACAGGCAGTGAGGGCAGGCTAATAATTGGCCCAACAGTGATGAGCGTTCACTAAGGTAGGCCCGCGCCCCAGCTAAAACCGGAGATTTGCGGATAAAGCGCGTCAGCGCTGTGACTAGGACCAGCAGCCCGACAATAGAAATCAGCGACATAGTTACTTGACAGGGACCACCTTGTTTTCTTGTTTGAACTTTATTCCTTGTTAAGGTAGTATTTCCCATATGATAGACAAGGTACAGAGGTGAGTTTATGGGCCCCAACGGGACAAAATAATGAAAAAAGCTTGGTCGTACGCATGGCTAATTGTATGTTTCGTTCTCTTTCTATGGGCTTGTGAAGCGGAGCAGGACGAAGGAGAAGACAAGGTCGAGACCGCGGCTGCCGACAGTACTGCCGCGGACAGCACTAGAACGGATAGCACCCTGGCTGACTCGCTGCGCATTGATGCGGTGCCAGTGGAGGTGGCCCTGGCGTCGTCGGGGGATATTTCCTCTTTCCTACTTTTCACTTCGAATATAGAGACGGAAGCGGCCATCGAAGTATTTCCACGGACCTCGGGACACGTCGAGGCGATTTATGTGGAAGAGGGGGACCGCGTCGTGGCCGGCGATACCTTATTGCACATCGAAGATGCCAGTTGGGAGCTGACCCGACGCGAGTGGGAGATCGAGCTGAACTACCTGGAAAAGGGGTTTAAACGTACCGAGGAGATGTTCCGTCGCCGCTTGATCAGCGATCAGGATTACGAAGTCAAGAAGTACGAATTGGAGAAAGCCCGGGTCAATAAGGACAAAGCCGAACTGAGCATAAAACTCAGCTATGTGCGCGCCCCCTTTGCTGGGGTGATCACCGAGCGCCACGCACAGGTTGGCGACCGGGTGGGGGAAAGTGTCAGGTTGTTTTCACTGATCAAATTGGACGATATGATCGCCTATGTCCACGTGCCCGGACAGTATCTGGCTGCGGTCGCCCCCAAGCAGCAGGCCACCATCACTTCCGATTTTTTACCGCAGCGCGAATTTATTGGTTGGGTCAAACGCATCAGTCCAGTAATTGATCCCAAGAGCGGCACGTTCAGGGTTGTGGTGGGCGTCAAAGATCGCTGGGAACACTTGCGGCCGGGTCTTTCGGTCAATGTCCAGATTGTCACCGACACCCACGCCGAGGCCGTGCTGGTGCCCAAAGAGGCCGTGGTCTACGACGGCGAGCTGCGTTATGTATTTGTGGTCGAAGACAGCACCGCCGCCCGCATTGAGTTGGATGCCGGTTACGAGAATGCCAAGTACATCGAATCCCTCGCCCGCATTGCGGCAGGTACGCCGGTCATCGTAGTTGGCCAGTATGGTCTGCGCGACGAGGCCCGCGTCAAGGTCGTCAATCAGGAGAATGAGTTGGCGGCTGAAACCGAGATGGTCCCGGAAAGATAAGTAGCGTTCATGCCAGATCTTGCCTCTTCGCGTTTTGCCATCACCACGCACCGGCCGGTGGCCATCTTGATGGTGGTCATGGCTGTGTGTGTCTTTGGGACGATGTCCTACCAGCGCTTGGCGCTCAATTTGATGCCCGACATCTCCTATCCGACGCTGACGGTGCGCACCACCTACCCCGGCACGGCCCCCGAAGAAATCGAAACCATCGTTTCCCGCCCGCTCGAACAGGCTCTGGGAGTGCTGCCCCATCTGGTGAGTATTAGCTCTATTTCTAAGGCCGGCCAATCCGACGTGGTGCTCGAATTCGCATGGGACACGCAGATGAACGATATGTCCCAGGAGATCCGCGAAAAGATCGACCGCTCTTACTTCCCCGACGGAGTTGAACGCCCGCTCTTACTGCGCTATGATCCCTCCCAAGATCCCATCCTGCGCATCGGTCTGCACGGTGCTCAGACGCTTTTTGCCCTGCGCCAATTGGCCGAGCGCGAGATCAAGCGCGAATTGGAGGCCGTTCCCGGGGTGGCCGCGGTTAAAATAAAAGGGGGATTGGAGGAGGAGATCCACGTCGCGCTCAACGAGCGCCAGCTCGGTCTCATGGGGCTGGACATTGCCCAGATCAACACTCGCCTGGCGCAGGACAATGTCAATATGCCCGGCGGCAATCTGCGCGAAGGGCAGACGTCTTATTTGATTCGCACCCTCAACGAGTTTGGCTCGGTGCAGGAGATCGCCGATCTGGTGGTAGCGCGGCAGAACGAGGTGGATGTGCGCCTCAAGGATATCGCCGCCGTCTATCGGGCGCACAAGGACCGCCAGATTATTACCCGGGTAAACGGTAGAGAAAGTGTGGAAATCGAGATCTACAAGGAGGCCGACGCCAATATCGTGGCTGTGGCCGAGCGGGTCTACAATAGGCTATATGGTCTGCCGCAGCAGCGCGACTACGTGGAACAGTTAAAAAAGGAAGAGGAGGAAAAGGAGAAAGAAGAGGGCGAGGAAAAAGAGAAGAAAGAAGAGGAGGAAAAAGAAGAGAAGGAAGAGGGCAAAAGCGACGACCAGGACTCCCTAGAGGAGCAGAAGCGCCAGGCCGCCCGCCGTACGCGCGATCACCAGGCGATGACCGATTTTATAAGCTACCGCTTACCTGAGGAGACGCAATTAGAGGTACTGTCGGACCAGTCGATTTTTATCGTCAACTCTATCGAAGAAGTGCAAAACAGCGCGCTTATCGGCGGGGCTATGGCGGTGTTGGTGCTTTTTGTTTTCCTGCGCAATGTGGTGCACACCGGCATCATTGGTCTAACTATTCCCGTATCCATTGTCGCTACGTTTGCGCCCATGTACATCTTCGACGTGTCGCTCAATATCATGTCATTGGGCGGCTTGGCTCTGGGGGTAGGCATGCTGGTGGACAATTCGATCGTGGTGCTGGAAAGCATCTTTCGCTGCCGCGCGGAGGGCGACGATTTGATCACCGCCACCATCCGCGGCACCGGCGAAGTGGGCAGCGCTGTCATCGCCTCGACGTTGACTACTATTGCCGTGTTTTTCCCCATCGTTTTCGTTGAGGGTATAGCCGGTCAGGTTTTCAGCGATATGTCGCTGACCGTGGTATTTTCACTACTGGCTTCTTTGGGGGTCGCCCTATTCTTCATTCCCATGCTGGCTTCGCGTCAGGTACAGCAGAGCGGTGCTTTGGAAAAATTGGGTTCCAGCGCCTTTCTCCATCTGCATGCCCTCGAAAGAGCGCGGCAAGCGACAAAAGATGCCACCCACTCGCGCCTTAGGCGACTCGGCAAAGTTCTGCTCGCCTTGCCTTATTTGCTTTACGAGGTGCTGTGGCGTCTATTGTTAATCGTTGTCACATTGGTGGCCGCCGCCTTGAAAACGGTGCTCATCCTGCTCGGCGAGATTTTGTGGCCGCTGATCAAGCCGGTCGAGTATTTCCTAGTTAAACCGCAGCGTACATTGCACAGTAAAGTAGCCGCTTGGGCTCAGGAGAATTATCTAGGACTATGGGGATTGATCCAGCGTCGTTGGCCCAGCGTTGGCAGTTTGAGTGCAGAGAACCTCTTTGAGCAGGTGTGGCCGAGTATTCTCAGTTTGGGTGCGGCACCCGCTTTGGGTAGTGATATGCAGGCGTTTTGGGGATGGATAAGTGGTTCGCGCCTCCTCGGCAGAATACTGAAGGCCCCGCTTTTTCCCTTGGTGTTGGTCTATCTGGTTTTTCGCTTCGTCTTCCACTCAGTACTGGGGTTGGTCGGCACGGTTTTACAATTGACTCTTTTGCTTGTGGGCCTGCTTCTTGTTTTGGCGTTTTTCCTGCTGGCCATGGTGCTGCTGCCTGTTTTCTTGCCCCTGCTCCTGCTCTTTGAGTGGGGGTTCGGACTGATCCAGAATGCCTATCCTGTGGTGCTGGGATTTGCTTTGCGCCAGCGTTTCCTGGTGGTGCTGACCGCCTTGGCGAGTTTTCTGTATTGCTGGTTCGAATTGGTGCCTAAGCTGGGGACAGAGCTGATTCCCCAGGTACACCAAGGCGAATTTAACCTAGAAGTCGCTCTGCCGGTGGGCACGCCCCTGGAAAAGACAGCAGAAAAAATCGCCGCTATCGAAACGGTGGTGGAACGCCAGGCGGAAGTGCAGCGGTTTGCCACCGCTGTGGGCAGCGACGAGTCGGCCACCAGTGCTTCCGATGAGGGCGAGCACACTGGTCGCATTACCATTAAATTGCAGCAAGGTTCGACGCCGCAAATGGAACAGGTTTTGATCGAGCGCCTGCGTCACCAACTGCGCGATTTGCCCGAAACTGAGATCGAGATATCGCACCCGGCGCTTTTCAGCTTCAAAACGCCGGTGGAAGTGGAATTGCGCGGCAAGGATTTGCGCCAGTTGCGCCAGCTCAGTCAAAAAGCTGCAGCGTCGTTGCAAACTTTGCCCGGCTTGGCCGACGTCAAGTCTTCGCTGCAGACGGGCAATCCAGAGTTGCGCATTATCTATGAGCGCCAGCGCCTGGCCGAGTACGGGCTCTACCCGCGCGCCGTGGCCGAATTGGTGCGCCACAAGGTACAGGGCAAGGTGGCGACAGATTTCCGCCAGGACGAGCAATTGATTGATATCCTTGTGCGTTTGCGTCCAGCCGATCGGCTGGGTCTGGAAGAATTGCGGCGCTTGGTGGTAAACCCCAACGGTGAGATCCCCATTTCTTTAGAAGCGGTAGCGCGCATTCAGGTCGACGAGGGACCCAGTGAAATTCGCCGCATCGACCAGCAGCGTGCCGCGCTGGTCACCGCCAATATTCGCGATATTGACCTGGGCACGGCCTCGGCGCAGATCGACCAAGTTTTGCAGACCATCGCCTTTCCGTCTGGTTTCAGTTATTTGATCGGCGGCCAGAACCGCGAGATGGAAACGTCGCTTAAGAGTCTACTTTTCGCTTTGGCTATAGCTCTCTTCCTGGTCTATGTGGTCATGGCTAGTCAGTTCGAGTCGCTGGTGCACCCGTTTATTATCATGTTCACCGTGCCGCTGGCGCTGATTGGCGTGGTGGTCATGCTCTATATTGGCGGCATTCCCTTGAGTGTGGTGGTTTTTATTGGTCTGATCATGTTAGCTGGCATTGTGGTCAACAACGCCATTGTGTTAGTCGACTATATCAATACGTTGCGCCGCGGCGGCATGGAGAAGATGGCGGCGATCGTCCAGGCCAGTTCGGTGCGGCTGCGGCCTATTGCTATGACGACGGCGACGACGGTGCTGGGGCTTTTGCCCATGGCGCTAGGTTTGGGTGAGGGGGCAGAGATTCGCACGCCGATGGCTTTGACGGTGATTGCAGGTTTAATTAGTTCGACGTTTTTGACTTTGGTGGTGATTCCTACTGTTTATTCGTTGATCGATCGGAGACCTTAAGTGGACAAGCCAACTATGGACGAAGACCGCAGGTATTTCTTGCCGCGCTTATCGGTCAACCGTCCCGTGACTGTGGTCATGGCATTGGTGGCGCTTTTGGTGGTCGGTTATATCGCCAACTCGCGCGTCTTGCTGGCACTGGTGCCCGGTGGGCAGGATTATCCGAGGCTGTGGATCAACGTTAGCTACCGCAACGCCACCTCGATCGAGGTCGAGCAGAAGGTCACCAAACCCATCGAAGAGGGCGTGGCTATGGTCAGCGGTGTCAAGAAAATTGAGACCCGAAGTTCGGGCAGTAACAGCCGTACGACCGTCATATTCCGCAAGACCGTAGATATGAAGGAAGCCTTTGCGCAAATGCGCGACCGTATGGATCGGGTCATGCCCGAATTGCCGGAGGAAGTCGACCGCATCTGGATTCATCGATGGGACGAAGACGATATCCCGCTGATGTACATGGTGGCGACCTTTACTGAGGACTACCACGATCCACTCACCGTGCTCGAAACGCATGTACAGCCGGCCCTACAGCGCATTGAAGGGGTGGGCAATGTGCAGGTGTGGGGCGGCCGCAATAAACACCTGCGCATCGAAATGGACCAGGATAAGATACGCGGTCACAATATCGATGTAGGGCAGATTGTGGGGCAGATCAGCGGCCAGAATTTTACCTTGCCGGGCGGTTATGTAGTGGAGGGAGGTAAGAAGATCTATCTGCGCTCCATGGGGAAATTCAGCGGTCCGGACGAGTTGCAATCCTTGCTCATCAGCCGCGACTACGGTTTGCGACTTAGCGATGTGGCCGAGGTGAGCTTGACCGAAACCAAACGCGAGCGCATCGAACGCATCGACGGCGCCGAATTGGTTGGCATGGTGGTGCGCCCGGTGACCGGCGGCAATATGGTCAAGACGTCGCGAGAGGTGCGGCAGACTTTGGAAGAACTGAAGCGCAAGCCGCACTTGCAGGGGCTCGACTTCGAGATCTTCTGGGACCAGGGGCCGCATATAGAGGAAGCGGTCAACAATTTAAAAAATGCGGGCATGTGGGGCGGCCTCTTCGCCGTGTGTGTGTTATTTCTTTTCCTGCGCGCCGTGCGCATGACGCTGATCATTACCCTGGCCATTCCATTGTCGCTGCTAGTGACCGTGACGGTCATCTACTTCATGGGGTGGACCCTCAATATTGGCACGCTTATGGGGCTGATGCTGAGCGTGGGATTGGTGGTGGACAATGCCATCGTCATTGTCGAGAATATCCATCGCAAACGCCAGGAGGGCATCGAGCCGCGCCAAGCATCGGTCGAGGGCGCCGGCGAGGTGGGATTGGCCGTGACCATAGCGACGTTGACCACGGTGGTGGTCTTCTTGCCGTTGATCCTGATGAGCGGCGACGATGGCATGGCTTTCTGGATGTTGCGCATTGGCTTGCCGGTGATGGTGGGGTTGGTAGCCTCGCTTTTCATTGCCCTGGCTTTTATCCCCTTAGGCGCCCTCAAGCTTTCGGCCCGCCAGGAGCGCGGCGAATTGCGTTTTATCATCTGGTTGCGCGAGCGTTATGTATACTGTCTGCAGTGGGTGTTGCGCCGCCGGGTCGACGCAGTGATCCTGATGTTAGCTGCCCTAGCGAGCATGCAATTCCCCATGGAACAGGTGACGCGTGGTGAGCAGCAGGAGCACCGTCGCGACCTCGATATCAGTTTTAATATGCCGCCGGGCCAAACATTAGAGCGAGCCAACGCGTTTGTATCCGCCATAGAGGATACGCTCAACAATCATCGCAGTGAATACAATATTAAGTCAATCCGTACTAATGTGTCGCCTAACCGGTCGGATCTCGAGATTTACTTCAATGAAGAGGAGACGCTGGTCTGGTATGAGGTGGCGTACGAAGACCTGATGGAAAAATTGGGTTGGCGCGAAAAGCCGCACCTCGAATACAACGAAATAGTCGAAGATGTCAAGAAGCGGCTGGGCAATATGCCCGCCGGCGTCACTATGCGAGTAAATTGGCGCAGCAGCGGCAGCAGTCAGGACGCCTGGTTCGCCATCCACCTCTACGGCGAGGACACGCGCGTGCTCATGGCGCTGTCGGAGGAGGTCGAACGCCGTCTGCAGAATATTCCGGCCATCCAGGCGGCCTATACCGATATGGAGCGCGGCAACACCGAGTTGCAAGTGCGCCTAGACCGCGAGCGGACGCGGAGTTATGGCATCGACCCGAGTACGGTATCGCGCAATATCAGTTATTCGCTACGAGGATATTCCGTGGGTAAATTTCAAACGGACGATGGCCGCGAAATCGATATCTACATGCAATTGGAAGAGGTCGACCGTCAGAGTATGCAGCAATTGCGCAATCTGGTTTTTCCGACTGCGGATGGCAAGGAAGTGCCTTTGGAATCGCTGGCTTCGCTGTATGTGACGCGCACTTTGGGCAGCATCCGGCGCGAGGACCGCCAGACCATGCTCTCGGTGACGGCGCGGGCAGATAAAGACGACTCCGAAGGATTGTTCGAGCAGATCGACGCGGCGATGCGCGATTTTGAAATGCCGCGCGGCTATCGCTGGGACAAGGGGGCGCGTTATGTGCGCCTACAAGAAGAAGACAGTTCGTGGAAGTTTGCCCTGACCATGTCCATTGTTTTTGTCTTTCTGTTGATGGGCGTGCTCTTTGAATCGTTTGTATTGCCGCTATCCGTCATTGTCGCCATCCCGTTCTCGTTTCTGGGGGTATTCTGGACGCTGTATATTACCAACACAATGTTCGATATTATGGCGATTATCGGCACGGTAATTTTGGTAGGCGTGGTGGTGAACAACGCAATTGTGCTGGTCGATCTGGCCAATCGGTTGCGCCAAGAGGGCATGGAGCGGACAGCGGCGTTGGTGGAGGCGGGGCGGCACCGTTTTCGGCCGATTTTGATGACGACGTTTACTACGATTTGTGGGTTGATTCCGATGGCGGTGGGCAATTCCAAGCTGATTGGTTTATCGTATGCGCCGTTGGGGCGCACGATGATGGGAGGGTTGTTGGCTTCGACGATGTTGACGTTGGTGGTGGTGCCGTTGTGTTATACGTTGTTTGACGATTTGCGCATTTGGTTGCAGCGGGTAGTGGCGTCGGCGTTTAAATAGGACATTGTCGGGAATGACAAATAGGACTCTTTTCAAACCGTATGAGTTTGGTGAGCGCGAGAAGGCAGAGTTTGATCGAGATGGACAGTGGTCTATGCCTACCGCAATCCCGGACAAATTTCCCAAGCCCGCTGGATGACCGCGGAATTCGAGCGCAAGCAAATTCGGGGTGCCGAAGATTTGATGAGTATGTATTAGTCCGTATTGGGCTTGCGGGGCCGGAGATCGTCGCTGATCGGTAAGGTCCAGAAAATACAGATGTTAGACTATAAACATTGACATCCCCTCCCCACTACCATATAATAGGCGAAAATTTACTCCACTGTAAATGTGAGATATCTCATGCTACCAGTTTTGATATATGCATTTGCGGCACTGGCGCTGGGATTGATCGTTTTGTGGATGGGCCGGTGGCGCGCCGGCCGCGGCGAAGCGACTGCGCTGGAGTCGGGCATGGTGCCGACAGATGACGCGCGCGATCACTTTCCGGTCAAATTTCGTCTAGCGGCCATAATTTTCATGGTAGTGGAAGGAGGGGCCATCCTACTCTATCCGTGGGCGGTAGCCTTGCGCGATTTGCTCGATCAGGGCGGCGATGGACTGGTCGCCATGTCATTCTTTATCGCCATAGTCGCACTGGCTCTAGTATATGCTGGGCGCAAAGGCGGATTGACGCCCGAGTGATGGAGTAGATATGCTGACGCAGAGCCAGATTGCGGTGGGGTGTCCTGCCGCCCAGCGTTTGGATGAGTGTTTTCCTGGTGCTGTACAAAGCCAAGAGTTGGCCGCCGGCCAGTGGACATTGCAAATAGAGCAGCGCCGGTTGGAGGACGTGCTGGCGTTGCTGCGCGATGATCCGGCTTTACACTTTGATTTTTTGACGGATCTGACGGCCGTCGACTATCAGCGTCTGCAAGCGCCGCAGCGTTTTGCGCTCATCTACCACCTCGATTCTCACCCCCACGACCAGCGTTTGCGGCTCAAGACTTTTATCGACAGCGAAACCTCGGTGCCGACGGCAAAAAATTTATGGCCGGGGGCGGCCTGGTTGGAGCGCGAGGTCTACGATATGTTCGGCATTGAGTTTAGCGGCCATGTGGGATTAGCCCGTTTGCTTTTGCCGGCGGAATTTGTGCATCATCCTCTGCGCAAGGATTATCCATTGCAAGGGACGGGGGCGCGCGAGGAGATACTTGCGGAAGAAGAGCCGCAAGAGAGCGGTGATGGTACGGTGCTGCTCAATCTGGGGCCGCAACATCCGGTGGCTGGGGGCAATCTGCATATAGTGCTGGAGGTAGACGGGGAAACCATCGTAGGTGCCCGGGCAAATCTCGGTTTACTGCACTCGGGTTTTGAAAAATTGGGTGAGTGGCAGACCTACACTCAATTTATTACTGCGACGGATCGCATCAGCTACCACGCGCCGTTTGCCGGGAATCTGGCTTATGTAGTGGCGGTGGAGAAGATGCTGGAATTAGAAGTGCCGCGCCGGGCGCAGTATATAAGAGTGGCACTGGCCGAATTGGGGCGCTGCGCCGACCATTTGATCTGGCTAACACAGCAAGCTCACGGTATCGGCGTCGAAGCGGTGGCCCTGCATGCCTTGGCGGAGCGCGAACACTTGTGCGATCTCTTTGAAGCGACCACTGGCGCGCGCTTGATGACCAGTTTTACCCGCATTGGCGGTATGGCAGAAGATGTACCGGCTCACTTTGGCGAAATGGCGCAGGATTGCCTGCGCCGTCTGCGCCATCTCCTGGATGAAGTGCACGGGATCTTGAGCCACAATCGCGTCTGGCTTGAGCGCTCTCGCGGTGTAGGCGTAATTCAGGCAGAAGAGGCCATTGCCTGGGGTTTGAGCGGTCCGGTGGCGCGGGCGGCCGGCGTCGAGCGCGACGTGCGCCGCAGTGCACCCTATGCCGCTTACGAGGAGTTTGACTTCGATGTTCCGGTGGGAATGGAGGGCGACGTCTACGATCGCTACCTGGTGCGCTTGGAGGAGGTCGAGCAGAGTTGCCGCATCGTCGACCAGGTGGTGCGCGATTTGCCCGATGGTCCATATGCTATTGCCGACGACAAGATATCCCTGGCGTCCAAGAGCCAGGTGTACAGCCGTGCCGAAGCGCTCATTCACCATTTTAAATTCTGGATGGACGGCCACGGCATTCGGCCGCAAGCCGGCGTTGAAGTGTATGTGCCCACCGAAGCGGCCAACGGCGAATTTGGTTTTTACCTCGTCGGCGACGGCACAGACCGTGCCTATAGGGTGCGTGTGCGCGCGCCGTCCTTGATGCATTATCAATTTTTCGAAAAGATCGTCCGGGGCAGTGACCTGGAGGATGCCGCTACTGTGCTGGCTAGCCTCAATATCGCTGCGGGCGAAGTGGATCGCTGAGCAGAGACTGCAATGGAATTTTTGGCTGAAACTAAGAGGGAATGTGAGGAGATCCTGGGGCGCTATCCCCACCCAGAAGGGGCCCTATTGCCGATCTTGCATCTGGCCATGCGCGAGTGGGGGCATATCCCGCCAGAGGCCGTGGTTTATCTGAGTACATTGCTAGGAATGTCGCCCGCTCGCTTGCAAGGAGCGCTTACTTTCTATCCCGCTTTCCGCACCCAGCCGAGCGGGCGGCATCTCATCGGTATATGCTGCACTTTGTCGTGTAGTTTGATGGGAGCTACAGAGGTCGAGTCTTATTTGTGCGAAAAGTTAGGGGTCGAGATAGGGCAGACCACGGCCGATGGTCGCTTCACGCTGACCAAGATGGAGTGTCTGGCCTGCTGCGGCACTGCACCGGTGATGCTGGTGGACGGCGAATTGCACCAGAGTCTAACGCGCGTCAAAATCGACCAAATCCTGGAGCGCTTAAACTGATGCCGGAACATCGCCTCCTGCTGCGGGATATAGATATCCCCGACATTGAGCAAATGGATATGTATGTAACCCACGGAGGTTACGATGCGGCCGAGCGAATGTTGGCAGAAATGGCGTCGCAAGACGTAATAGACGAAGTCGAACGGTCTGGACTGACCGGCCGTGGCGGCGCTTGGGAAGCGGTGGCCCCCAAATGGCGCGCTATGCCAGCGCCGACGGCGACAGAACCTAATTATCTCTGCGTCAACGCCAACGAGAGCGAACCTGGCACTTTCAGGGATCGCAAGCTGATCGAGCGCAATCCGCATCAGATTGTCGAAGGGGTGCTCATCGCCGCTTATGCGATAGGTGCGCGCACGGCCTATATCTACGTGCGGGATGGCATGGCGCGGGGCATGAAATTATTGGAGGACGCCATTGCAGCAGCGTATGAACGAGGTTTGCTCGGCGTCGATATTCGCGCTTCTGGTTACGACCTCGACATCTACGTACACCCCGGCGGTGGCGCTCATATTGCCGGCGAGGAAACGGCGCTGTTGGAAGCTTTGGAAGGCAAGCGTGCGCAGCCGCGGGCGCGCACGTTCTGGCCGCACCGCACTACGCTTTTTGGACAGCCGGCGTTGGTGCAAAATGTGGGGACGTTGGCATACCTGCCCCATATCATTGCACGGGGGGCGGAGTGGTTTAGCAGTTTGGGCACGCAGCGCCATCCGGGTACCTGCGTATTTTGCGTTAGCGGCCACGTGCGGCGGCCGGGTTTGTACGAAATCGAGATGGGTGCGGCGACCTTGCGGGAATTGATCGAGGAGTACGCCGGCGGGGTGCGCCAGGGACACCAATTAAAGGCGGTGTTGCCCGGCGGCGCTGCCTCGGTAGTGCTGACGGCGGACCAGATCGACGTGCGCCTATGTCCGGAGGAATGGGCGGTACCCGGTGGCGGTCCGCTACAGGGCAATTTTGGCACGGGCGGCGTCATCGTCATGGACGAGACGACATCGATGGTAGATGCGGCGCTCAACCTCATGCAGTTTTATGCGCGCGAATCGTGCGGCCAGTGCACCCCCTGCCGCGAAGGGGCACCGTGGCTGCGCGATGTAGTGCGCCGGGTGGAAAGAGGGCAGGCGCGCATGGAGGATATTGGTTTGCTGGAAAGCGTGGCGGCGCAGGTGTCGCCCTTGCTTGGCGAAGAGACGCTGGCGTTGTGTCGCTTCGCTCCGTCTTTTGCCTGGGCCATGCAGGGTTTTTTGCGCGCCTTTGGGGAAGAATTCGCGCAGTACATAGAAGCGGGCGGCTGTCCGTTCCCACAAGATAAGGGCATCAAGGTGCCCGACAGCGTCAGCGTGCGCTTTTAGAGGAGAAAATGATGGCGCGCATCGTCTTGAACGGCAAGGAAGTGGAAGCGGAAGTAGGCAGTAATCTCTTGCTGGCCGCCATGGTGCATGGGGTGTACATCCCACATTTTTGTTTCCACCCGGCGCTGACGACGCCGGCGCATTGCCGTTTGTGCCTGACCCAGGTCGAAGTGGAGGGGGAAAAGGCGCTGACTACGGCTTGCAATGCAGCGGTAGTGGACGGTATGGTGGTCGATACCGAGACGGAGGCCGTGGCCAAAGCTCGGGAAGACGTGTTGGAGTTCACCTTGGTTAACCACGCGCTCGACTGCCCCGTCTGTGTCCGAGCCGGCGAGTGTGAATTGCAAGATTACACCCATAGTTACGGGCGTGACCACAGCCGTTTCGACGAAGAAAAAGTTGTCCGCGGCAAGAAGGAACTAGGCACCCACGTGCAATTGTACGCCGACCGCTGTATCCACTGCAGCCGCTGCGTGCGCTTTTGCGACGAAGTCGCCGGTACGGGCGAACTGGACGTCTTTCAACGGGGGGCGCACACTGCGGTGGATGTGCACCCAGATCGCCGTCTGGACAATCGTATGTCGGGCAATGTGATTGATATTTGTCCGGTAGGCGCTTTGGCAGACAAGGATGTCGGCGCCCGGCCGCCGGTGTGGACCCTGACCGGTGTCGACTCAATTTGCCCCGGCTGCAGCGCCGGCTGCAATGTGCGCATCGACGTAGGGGCTGGCCAGGTGCAGCGCCTCAAACCTCGGGTCAATCTCGAGGTCAACCAGTATTGGATGTGTGACGATGGTCGCTACGGTTGGTCCTATGTAGACGACGCCCAGCGCTTGCCTTTTCCGCTGGTGGAGCAAGGAGGACGCCAGGTGCCGGTATCGTGGGACGAGGCGTTGGCCGTAGCTCACAATGGGTTGGACCGCATTCGCAGGATTAACGGCGGTGGGGCCATCGCTGTTTTTTTTAGCGCCCACCTCACCAACGAAGAAAATTATTTACTAGCGCGCCTGGCCAAGGAAATGTGGGGGACCGACCAGGTGGGGATGCGCCTGACTAAGGATGTGCAGGGAGATGTGCGCTTTGCGAGTGGTTTTACCATTCGAGCAGAAAAAGCGCCCAATGGGCACGGCGTGCGGGCGTTGGCGGCGGGGTTGCATATGACCTTGCTGGAGGAAGAGGAAATCTGGCAAGCTATGGAAGTGGGGCAGATCCGCGGCGCTTTTATATTGGGGGGGAATCCGCAAGAGCAATTGAGCGAGCGGGAAAAACAAGCACTAGGAAAACTAGATTTTCTGGTGGTGCAAGATATGATGCACTCAGAGTTGACGCGCCGGGCCCAGGTGGTCTTATCCGGTGCCACCTTTGTCGAAAAAGACGGCACCTTTGCCAATGAAGCGGGGCGCGTGCAATTGGTGCGCCAGGCCGTTGCTCTGCGCGAGCGCGCCTTGCCCGACTGGCAGATTCTGCAGCGTCTGGCCGCTGTTGCCGGACGGGATTGGCATTGGGAACATCCGGCCTTGCTGCTGGAAGAGATGGCCGGCGAAGTAGGCGGGATATTTGCCGGCCTTAGCTATGCCGTGCTGCAGGAGCGCGAACCCGATCAGCCGCGCGGTGGTTTTCCCTACGGTGGCGGTTGGGCCATGCGCGTGCAGCGGTCGGGTTTTTTGAATATAGAGGATCATACTAAATAGTTATGGATTCTGTAGGTTTACTCATTGCGTGCGCTAAAAGCGCAGTCCTCTTGGGGTTGGTTTTCGGTGTGGCTTTGCCCTATGTCTATTTGTTGGATCGCCGCCTCGGCGCTTTTACTCAGGGTCGATTGGGGCCCAACCGCGTTGGACCGGTCGGTCTGGGACAGCCCTGGGCGGATATGCTGAAATTGTTGTTTAAGGGCGATATGAATCCGCAGGGTCGAGATCGTTTTCTGCACGCGTTGGCGCCGTTGGTGGCTTTATTGCCCGCTCTGATGATTCTTGCAGCCATTCCCTTTGGTGAAGGCATTGTGGTGGGGGGGCGACATATAGGTTTGCAAATTGTCGATCTCGATGTCGGTGTATTGTACATTCTGTCCATGGTGGCTTTGGCCGGTTATGGTGCTCTATTGGCCGGTTGGAGCGCCAACGATAAATATGCTCTCCTGGGTGGCTTGCGTGCCGTTGGTCAACGTCTAGGGTGCGGCCTGGCTTTGGGTTTGGCAGTGGTCGGCGTTCTGGCACTTAGCGGCTCGGCCCGCTTGAGCGAGGTGATCCTGGCGCAGACATCGATGGTTGGCCCGCTGCCCTGCTGGAATGTTTGGCGACAACCGCTGGGATTGCTTGTTTTTGTGGTGGCCTGGTTGGTCCAGATCGACCGCCCGCCCTTTGGCCTGGGCGCTGCCGGATCTGCAGTCGCCGGTGGATTTCTCACCCATTACGGCGGCGCCCGGCGTCTGCTTTTTCAATGGACTGAGTATGTCTATTTGCTAGCTGGATCGGCTTTGGTAGTGACGTTCTACGGTGGCGGTTGGCATCTGCCTTACCTTGCTACAGTTGGGCCTGGATCGCTGTGGCAAGAATTGTTAAAAGTAGCCGTTTTCGGCCTCAAAACTGCTTGTGTGTTGGTGGCCGCTCTGTGGGTGCGGTGGATTTTACCGCGGCTGCACAGCGGACAGGTGGGGCGTCTGAACAAGAGAATACTGTTGCCCGCAGCCTTGTTGAACGCGCTGGGCACGGCTTGGATTATGGCTTTGGTTAGATAAAATGGAACTCGTCCTATTTTTTCTTATAGCTGTACTGACGGCCGCCGCCGCTGTTGGGGCCATTGCTTTCAGGAACCCGCTCTACTGTGCATTTTCTTTATTAACTCTGGGCGCTTGCAGCGCTTTGCTCTTCGTCCACTTGCAAGCGCCATTTCTGGGAGTAGCCCAGATGCTGGTCTCTACTGGTGTGGTGCTGGTTTTGCTCTTGTCGGCGATATCGGTGATGAATTTGCGGACGGGCAAGTATGCAGAGCCCTTGCGGCGCGGCACTCGGAGCGCCGCTCTGTTACTGGGGTTGGTGTTGTTGGCGCATCTGGCTTGGCGTCTCGTTTTTTATCCGGTTGGGATCGGCGCAGAACAAAAAATAACGGGAAGTGCGGTTGCGCTGGGACAGATTGTATTTACTCGCTTTGCCCTGCCGTTGGAAATTACTGCCCTGGTGTTACTCGCCGCGGTCGTGGCTTTGTTGGTCTTGGCGGGGCAGGAACCAGTCCAGGTAGAGGGGGAGTGAGATGGCCGTACCAATTTCCTATTATTTGATTCTTGGCGCGCTGCTCTTTGTCGTCGGTGTGGTCGGTGTTTTGCTGCGGCGCAATATGCTGGTCGTTCTGGGTGCTTTCGAAGTAGCCTTTACAGGAGTTCATCTAAGTTGGGTGGCCTTCGCCCACTACCACGGCCAGCTCGATGGCCAAGTAGTCGTGCTTTTCTCGTTGGTGGTGAGCGTCGCCCAAATCGGAGTGGGTTTGGCATTGGTGCTGGCTTTTTATAGACATGTTAGATGTGTGGATATAGAAGCGGCGGATAAACTTAGATGGTAGTGGGAATTCAATTAGAGCATATGCAAGTAGGTGCCGTTGCCGTCCTGGTCGCGCCCTTATTGAGCGCCCTAGTCAATGTGATTTGGGGCCGCCATTTAGGAAATAAGGCGCATATACCGGCGTTGGTGGGTATGACAGTAGCCTGGGCGGCCAGCATTGTCCTTCTCATCGGTAGTATCGAAGGGCATGTTTTGAACATGCGGGGCTATACTTGGCTGGCGCTTGGCAATTGGACTATCGATTTGGGTCTACAAGTAGATGCACTGACGGCGGCCACCCTAGTCACCTGTACTATCATTGGGCTAGCCACTCAGGTTTGCGCCATCGGGCAATTGCGCGGCGAAGCAGCCTACGCGCGCTATTTCGCCCTGGTCGATTTTGCTGCCGCTGCCGCTGCCGCGCTGGTGCTGGCGGATAATTTCGCCACGGTGCTGGTGGCGTGGACGGCACTGGGGCTCTGTTCCTGCCTATTGATTGGTTTTCGACGTGACGATGAAACAGCGGTAGCGGCCGCCGGCAAGACCGCTGTTTTTGAGTTGGTTAGCACGGCACTGTTTGCCCTGGGTTTATGGGTCTTGCTGGCTGAAAGAGGAGGAGTAAGTTTTGCCGCTCTCGAGGCAGACTCTAGCAGGATGGCCCATGTTGCGCCAATTGCTTTGCTCTTGTGCGGTGCCGTGGCTTGCCGTAGCGCGCAATTTCCCTGGCACATTTGGATTGCAGATGCAACGGCGGCACCTGCTCCGGCTAGCGTCTGGATACACGCCTTGAGCGGGGGCCTAGCTGGAGTTTATATCCTGGCGCGGACCCAGCCGCTCTTGGCCGCCTCACCGCTGGCGAGCCAGGTCCTGGCCGGCGTTGGCACAGCGACGGCGCTGCTGGCGATATTCTTGGCCTTGGTGGCTGCAGATCTGCGTCGGGTTTTGACCTATGTGGCGGCCAGTCAGTTTGGTTTTGTTTTTGCCGCTCTGGGCCTGGGTGCTTATGTGGCCGGGGTTTTTCACGGTTTTGTCCTCGCCTTTGCTCTCGCCCTACTCTTTCTGGCCAGTGGTGCTATAGGACGTGCCGCTCCTCAGATCGAGGATGTGTGGAAAATGGGGGGATTGGGCAAGCATATACCCGCAGTGTTCTGGACTTTTATGAGCGGTGCTCTGGTGCTGGCTGGTGCCTTGCCGGTCTCCGGGTTTTGGAGCCGCAACGATGTCTTGACGGCGGCACTAGATGCGGGTGACTTGGCCGTATGGATTGCCGGCTGCACTGCTTCGCTGGCGACCTCCCTGTGCGCTTTCCGCCTGGTTTTTCTGGTATTTTGGGGCGAACCGCGCAGCGATGCGGCGACGCGCGTAGGCAAACTTCCCGCTTCTATGTATGCAGCGTTGGCCATTCTAGCTTTTGTCTGCATTGCCTTGGGAGGTGTGGGCTATCCTCCGGGTGGCGGTTTTATCAATCGCTTTTTGGAGCCCGTGTTAGGCGTTTTTGCCCAGGCGGGCAAGGGGGGCCTGCCCCACACCGCGCTCATGGCGGTGACGACTAGCACGGCTATCCTGGGTGCGGTTTTAGCCTGGGCGCTGTACGGAAGGAGTGCGCCCGATCCGGCGCGCGATCGGTCCGGGTCCTTGCTGCAGGTGTTGACAGCTGAGTACTATGTGGAAACGGTCTACAAACATTTGTTGGTTCGTCCGCTGCAAGCCTTTGCTCGCTTCCTATGGGATTTTGTCGATACGGTGGTGCTCGACTTGCTCTTAGTCAATGGCAGTGCGCTCTGCACCCGGGGTGTGGGATGGATGTTAGGGCGTTTGCACAATGGACAGGTGGGCACCTACGTCTTGGTTGCGGTGGTAGGCGTGGTTGTGGCCCTGTCTTATCTGGTTTTTTAAGCCTATGGAATTCTTGCTTAGCAGTCTCGTATTAATGCCTCTAGCCGGTGCTTTGTGCATTGGGGTCTCGCCGCGTCGACGACCTGGCTTGATCAAGAGCATGGGGCTATTTTTCGCCGTCTGTCAATTAGGTCTTGCCCTGCTGCTCTACATTGATTTCGACCCGGGAATATCCGGCATGCAATTTGTCGAACGCTACGCCTGGATAGCCTCTATGGGACTCTATTTTCACCTGGGCGTGGATGGTATTAGCCTTTTTCTAGTCTTGTTGACGATCGTGTTGACACTGCTGGTTATGTTGGCGGACTGGCCCGGCGTCGAAGCGCATCTCAAGGAGTACACCTGCGCTGTACTGGCCTTGAGCAGCGCCCTGGTTGCCGCCTTTGTGGCGTTAGATTTATTGCTGTTCTACATCTGCTGCGAAGCTAGCGTTTTATTAATATCCTTCCTCATTGGAATTGGAGGCCGCCGCCGGCGCATATACGCATCGCTGCACACTGCACTCTATAGCTTCGCGATGGGTTTGCCTTTCCTGGTCGCGCTGCTCTATCTGGCTGATTACCATCGGCAAATCAACGGTCAATTTCACTTTGGTGTCTTGCAATTGTACGAGCTGACGCTGCCGTTGGAAGCGCAACTATGGCCTTTGCTGGCGTTCTTTTTCTACTTCGCCGCGCGCCTAGCGCTGTTTCCGCTCCATACCTGGTTGTCCACCGCCCAGGTCGCTGCGCCTTTGCCGCTGACAATTCTATTGGCCGGGGTTGCTCTGAAGGTAGGAGGGTACGGTTTGCTGCGTTTTTGTCTGCCGCTTTTCCCGGAGGCTTTCTACAATTGGTCGGCGCATATAGCGGCTCTAGCTACGGTCGGTATTATCTACGGCGCTTTATTGGCCATGGTGCAGGACGATTTGCAGAAAGTGGTGGCCTGTGCCAGCACCAGTCAGATGGCCTTGGTGGTTTTGGGTATCGCTGCACTCAATTTGCAAGGTTTGCAGGGTAGTCTGATCTACATGATCAATCACGGCGTTGCCACGGCGGCGCTTTTGCTTATAGCAGGGGGACTTTACCGGCGTTTCCAAACACAGGAATTGGTGCGATTCGGTGGTCTGTCCCAGAGCATGCCGCTAACTGCCGCGTTTTTCCTCGTCGCCTTGCTCGCTTTTGTCGGGTTGCCGGGACTAGGAGGTTTTGCTGGCGTTCTGGCTATTTTATTGGGCAGCTACGAGCGTTTTGCTGCACACGCTGTGATGGCGGTCCTGGCCGTGATACTGATGGCCTGGCGCGGTGCTGATATATTCCAGCATTCCATGTGGGGTGAAAAAAAAGCAACGGCGACCGATATGGGCTGGCGCGAATTGGGGCCGGTTGTATCTCTGTTGCTCATTTCGCTGTGGTTTGGTTTTTATCCGGGGACTCTACTGCAGCGGACGGAGGGCGCCGTAGAGCAGGTACTGGTGCGCGTTGGGGCCGAGGTCCAGAGCGAATTTGTGGAGGGAGAGTGAGGTATGGGCAACGCATTCGTCTGGTCGGCGATTTATCCAGAACTACTGCTGCTGGGTTTGATCCTAGCGCTGCTGGGGTTGGAGGCTGCGTTCTGGCCGCGCCGCCCGGCTCACAACGCCGGTTATCTGGCGGTATTAGGTGGTCTGGCGGCGCTCAGTCTGGCCTTGATGGAATGGCAGCGCGGGGAGACCATCTGGGCGTTTCACGGTATGTTGGTGACGGATTCGTACAGCACCTTTGCAGATATCGTACTGCTGGGCAATGCCGTATTGTGCATCCTCCTATCGCTGCAGCAGCCGCCGCGTTTGGGATGGAACAAGGGCGAATTTTATATTCTCCTATTGCTTTCTACGCTGGGTATGATGTTGATGGCCTCGGCCGCGGATCTGCTGGTGGTTTTTCTGGGATTTATCCTGATGTTGGTTCCCCTCTATCCCCTGGCCGCCTCGGCGCGGGATTCTGTCTTTGCCAGCGAGGCCGGGATCAAGTTTTTCGTAGTGGGCACTTTGTCCGGCCTGCTGCTGCTTTACGGTACGGGTTTGGTATACGGAGCGGCGGGTACGACGCAATTGCAGCTTATAGGTAATATGTTGCGCGACGCTCAACTCCAAGGCAACGATTTATTGCTGGCCGGTGCGGTGCTTGTGCTGCTCGGGGTGGCCTGTCAACTCGCTCTGGTGCCGTTCCATATGTGGGCACCCGATGTGTACCAGGGATCTCCTCTGCCGGTGACGGCTTTTCTGGCGACCGGCCCCAAAATTGCCGCCATGGTCGTTCTCATGCGCACTATTTCCATGGCTTTCACGGCGCTGCAAGAAGTGTGGCAGCCCTTGGTGTGGGTACTGGCCTTGACCACTATAATAGGGGGAAATCTGCTGGCACTGCACCAGCGCAGTATCAAGCGCATGCTGGCCTATGTGAGCATTGGCCATGGGGGGTACGCGCTTTTGGGTTTTGCTGTAGTCAATCCCCAAGGTGTGACCGGGACACTGTTTTATCTTTGTGCTTATGCTTTGACCAGTGTGGGGATTTTTGCCGTCCTGAATATCTATCGGCGCGAGGACGAGGTGACGATGGAAATTCGCCACTACCGCGGCCTGGCTACTTGTCACCCCGTGCTGGCGCTGGCGCTGGCTTTCTTGATGCTTTCGCTGGCCGGGCTTCCACCCACCGCTGGTTTTGTCGGCAAGTTCTACGTTTTGAGTGCGGTGCTGGAAGGCGGCTACGCGGGGCTGGCTCTCATCGCTGCCCTTAGCAGTTTACCGGCGGTATATTGCTGTGGCAAGGTGGTCGTGGCCATGTATATGCAACAAGCCGATGAGGATGCGCCGTCCGCGCTGCTGGCGCCGGAGCCGTTGGCCGTATTGTTGTTAGCCGTTCTGGCCGTTCTCCTTTTGGGTCTGGCTCCAGATGCGCTACTTAACGTGGTGCGTTCTACCGTAATTGCCGTCGTCTGATAATGAATACGCCCAAAGACGAATCCCAAACAAGAAAAGTGCTGCGCTCTTCTAACCAGGCGGGGGACTATATTGGTTTGGGAATACAGTTTGCCGTGACTATTTTTCTATGCCTGATAGGGGGTTGGTGGCTGGATCAGAAATTGTCCACTGTGCCACTCTTTCTTTTCTTGGGTACTTTTCTTGGAGCAGGCGGTGGGTTCTACAGTTTCTACAAAAGGTTGATGAATATTGAAAAGAAGCGTCAAGAGCAGGAGAAACGCTGATGTGGGCAAGCATCCTTGCCGGGGCGACGGTGGCGGCGCTCAATGGCCTGATGGCCTGGTGGCTCTCTGCCTGGTCACTTTCTAAAGATTCAAGCACTTTCATGGTAGCGGTATTGGGGGGAATGGGGGCTCGCCTGGTATTGGTGATCGCAGTTTCCGTAGCACTGCTCAAATTTACTAGCGTGCGGCCGATGTTTTATCTGGGGGCTCTGATCGTCGTTTTTTTTGTTGTGCAGGCGCTGGAGATTACTTTTTTGCTCAAAAGGCTGCGGCGAGAACGAGGAGAAGGGGGGCAAGTTTAGACTGCTGCCAAAAAAATGATTAACAGGGCCGATAAGGTGTTGACATACATTCTCTGTCCGGTTAGTTTATTTTGCGTTCTGACCCCCTGTGGGTCGAGTATTCTCTCCTTAACAAAACACGATCTTAATTAAGGACTTTAATGGCGGACAATGCACATGCGGCTGGTGCCGCAGACCAACAGATAGACATCATAGGGCATATCCTGGACAGCAATAAATTGGACGTGCCCTTCATTAACGCCCAAAACTATCTTGACGGCAGTATCCAATTGCCCGAATTCCCGCCTTTTCAGGTTTTTGGCCTCACCATCGATATGTCGATCACCCGCCACGTGGTGATGATGTGGCTCGCCAGCGCTCTGCTCATTGGGCTGCTCTTGAGCGCTTTTCGTCGCCCGCGCCTGGTGCCGGGAGGTCTGGCCAATTTCTTCGAAGCCATTGTCGTCTTTCTGCGCGACGAAGTCATCACACCGATTATGGGTGAGGACGGGCGGCGCTATTTGCCCTATCTGCTCACCGTCTTTTTCTTCATTTTATTTTGCAATCTATTGGGCCTGATTCCCTACAGCGCTACAGCCACCGGCAATATCAGCGTCACCGCCGGTCTGGCGCTCTGTACTTTTGTGCTCACGCAGGCGGCGGGCATTGCCAACAACGGCTTCTTTGGCTATTGCAAGAGCCTGGTACCCGGCGGCATTCCCTGGTGGCTATTGCCAATCATGATACCGGTGGAACTGGTCAGCCTCTTTGCCAAACCCTTTGCCCTGTGTATCCGCCTCTTTGCCAATATGTTCGCTGGCCACATGGTCATTCTGGTTTTTCTGGGGCTCATCATTATGCTCAAAAGCTATCTGATAGCACCGTTTTCTGTAGCTTTTGCCGTGGCAATTTATATGTTGGAAATTTTCGTCAGTGCTGTGCAAGCTTTTATTTTTACCCTGCTTTCCGCACTCTTCATCAGCATGGCTGCTCATCCGGACCACTAGCAGGGTCTAACTTTTTAAGGAGGGATCATACGAGATGGAATTAGCTTATTTAGGAGCTGCGATCGGCGCCGGGCTGGGTGTCATCGGTGCCGGTATCGGAATTGGTGGTGTGGCCGGTTCGGCTATGGAGGGCATTGCCCGCCAGCCCGAAGCCGTGAGTGATATCCGCACCAATATGATCATTGCCGCCGCCCTGATTGAAGGGGTTGCCCTTTTGGCCGAGGTAATCTGCGCCGCGATTGTCTTCACCAAATAAAAGACGTTATCTGAAGAGGTCGGAGCATGTTAGATCCTCATCTGGGGACTATAATCTGGACAATCATTACTTTCATTATAGTGTTGATTGTCCTCAAAATCGCAGTATGGCCCACATTGTTGTCGGCCCTGGAAGAGCGCGAACAGCGCATCGCCGCCGCCCTAGAAGGTGCTGAAAAGGCGCGTGACGAAGCTCAGGCTATTTTGGAAGAGCACCGGCAGAAACTGGCCGAGGCCGAAGCCGAGGGGCGCAATATCGTGCTCCAGGCGCGTGAGGCAGCGAAGAAGACTCAACAGGAACTCGCCGAAAAGGCGCGGGCCGAGGCTCAGCAAATACTCGAACAGGCGCGGCGCAGTATCGACAGTGAGAAGCGCGCCGCCATTGACGAGTTGCGTCGGCACGTAGCGGATCTGGCAGTGCAGGCTGCCGGAGCCATTATCGAGGCCAATCTGGACGACGAACGCAACCGCAAACTGGTCGACGATCTGATCACCGCTATTCCCTCCTCAGCGGCCAATGGAAACTGATCCGGCCCGCAAGCGGGGCAGTTGGGAAAAATTCGAATGAAAGCTCCCGAGGTAGTACGGCGCTACGCCGCAACCCTGTTGGAAGCGGCGCAAGAGAGCCAGAGCGATGCCGCAGTGCGGCGCGATGTGGAAGGCATTGCGGCAACGCTGGACCAAGCGGTGGAATTGGCTGCAGCGCTGAACAATCGTCTGCTAAGTCCGCAGGTGTTGCACAATATCTTGCAAGGCGTATTCAGCGGCAAAGTGCAGCAGTTGACCCTCAATTTTCTTTTGTTGGTGACCGACCGTCGGCGCGCCGCTTTGCTGCCCGATATTTTGTGTGCTTTTGTCGAATTGGCCGACGAGCAGGCAGGGTTGGTCACGGCCGAGGTGCGCACAAGCATAGCGCTGACTGCCGAACAAGAGCAGCAATTGCATCAGCGTCTAGAAAGTTATACGGGACAACAGGTGCGCCTACAGACCCAGATCGACGCCAGCCTCAAAGGTGGTATGATCGCACGAGTTGGCGACACCGTGTTCGACGGCAGCCTAACCGCCCACCTAGAGCGGCTGCACCGGCATTTGAGCGGCGCCTGAGACTAGCATTTTAAGCAAGGAAGATACCATGACAACCGAAGCGATGGTCCGGCCCGATGAGATATCGCAGATTCTCAAGCAACAGCTGCTGGGCTATGAAAAAGAAGTAGACATCTATGAGGCCGGCACGGTGCTCTATGTGGGCGATGGTATTGCCCGGGTGCACGGTTTGAGCAATGTGCGCGCCACCGAGTTGGTGGAATTCCCCCACAATATTATGGGCATGGCGCTCAACCTCGAAGAGGACAATGTCGGTTGTGTGCTCTTTGGCGAGGACACCCTGATCAGCGAGGGCGATCAGGTTAAGCGCACGGGCCGCATCGTCGAGGTTCCCGTCGGCGAAGAGTTGCTGGGCCGGGTTATCAATCCGCTGGGCATACCTATTGATGGCAAGGGTGATATTCAGACTAGCCAAACCCTGCCGGTCGAGCGCAAGGCTCCCGGCGTGATCGACCGGCAGCCGGTCAAAGAGGCGCTGCAGACGGGCATCAAGATCATCGATTCCACCGTGCCCATCGGCCGTGGCCAACGCGAACTGATCATCGGCGACCGCCAGACCGGCAAGACGGCCATCGCCGTCGACGCCATCATCAACCAGAAAGACCAGGACGTCAAATGTATCTACGTGGCCATCGGCCAGAGGGCTTCCACCGTAGCCAAGGTGGTGGCCGAGTTAGAGGCCAACGGCGCCATGGACTATACCATCGTGATCTCGGCTACTGCCTCCGACCCGGCACCTTTACAGTTCTTGGCACCTTATGCCGGTGCTTCGATGGGCGAGTACTTCCGCGACAAGGGCGAGCATGCCCTGATTATCTACGACGATCTGTCCAAGCAAGCTTGGGCCTACCGCGAAATGTCACTGGTTTTGCGCCGTCCGCCGGGCCGCGAGGCCTATCCGGGCGACGTGTTTTACTTGCACTCTCGCTTGCTCGAACGGGCTGCCAAGATGAGCGATGAAAAAGGTGCCGGATCGCTTACGGCGCTGCCGATTATCGAGATTCTTGAAGGCGATGTCTCGACTTTTGTACCCACCAATGTCATTTCGATCACTGATGGCCAGATCCT
>Ga0114996_10001696_pt1 | contig 29259 bp, 28 predicted proteins | sample ArcticOcean_MG_C_4_FD_87039 | JGI IMG/M metagenome (GOLD analysis project Ga0114996, IMG submission 87039) | Marine microbial communities from western Arctic Ocean - ArcticOcean_MG_CB4_134 | ecosystem: Environmental > Aquatic > Marine > Oceanic | place: Arctic Ocean: Canada Basin | collected... | reverse complement strand
TCGGATCGTCCGACAACAAAATATACTCAATAGATGCACTCACCGGAGCTGAAAGATGGTCTAGAACAACGGGGAACTGGGTGGTTGGATCTGCCAGTGTCGACAAGGGAGTGCTAGTATTTGGCGGACAAGACAGAGAACTGTACATGTACGATGCTAATAACGGTACGCTACGACATCAGGTAAACTTAGGATCCGGCGTGGACAACTCCACAATTATTGTAAATGACCTAACTTACGTTGCAACAAGAAGTGGAATGGCCGTCGCCTTTGATCATACGCAGAAGGACACTTCTTTCCAAAAGGCATACTGGCGTTGGTGGATGCAATTTTGGGTTTGGAATATCGCACCAAGACCAGATCCAATACCAGGGCTAAAGTGGATCAGGAATCTTGGCGCGGTAGTAGTTGGCGACATGGCAACGAACGGAGAAAAGCTTTTTGCAAGCACAACTAAAGGAAAACTAATCGCTATGGACCTAGGCACTGGTTTAACCGAATGGGAAACAGATGGATTGGGTCTAATCTACACCGCTCCTATTGTAAGTGATCAAACAATAATCCAAACGTCTGCTAACGGAACCGTACGTGGATTTGACATTTCTACCGGGGAAATGAAGTGGGAAATATCAGTTAAAGGAATGGTGATATCCTCGCCAGTACTAGCGGGCGGGAAACTTTTCATTCCGACCATTGAAGGAACCCTATTCGCGATTCATTAGTGCTCATATGAAACTCGGCATAATAGGGCTCGCTAAGAGTGGCAAAACGACAGTATTTAACGCTCTCACTCGAGGGAGTGCATCTACAACAGCAAGTGGTTTAACCGATCCTAATATCGGCATTGCTAAAGTGCCTGATACACGCCTGAATGTCTTGGTGGAAATCTTTAACCCAAAAAAGATAACGCAAGCAGAGGTATATTATATTGATGTCCCTGCGACTCCAGAAGGACTAGGGCAGGATCATGGAATAAGCGGCAAATACCTGAACGAACTCCAGACCACTGATGCTTTGGTTCTGGTAGTTAGGGCATTCGAAAATCCTTCCGTTCCTCACGTCAGCACAAATGTAGACCCTTCCAGAGACCTCGACACCCTGTTAATCGAACTGAATTTATCTGACGTAGTCATTCTAGAACGTCGGTTATCTAAATTGGATGCTGAAACTAAGGGGGCCAATACAGCGGAAAGGACCAGGATTGGTAAGGAACATAAGTTCTTAGAAAGTATTCGCCAAAATCTGGGACAAGGCATAGCTATCAAGGATCAAAATATAAATCAAGCTGATCTGGCACAACTAAGTGTCTTTCAACTATTGACTGCTAAGCCTCTATTAGTGTTGATCAATATCGGAGAGGAACAACTAGTAGATGCTCAACAACTTGAGAACGAGCTTAACAACCAAATTGAAAGATCAGGGATCAGTTGCATCGCAATGTGCGCCCGACTGGAAGAGGAGTTAACTTCGATGGACGAAGAGGAGGAAAAAACTTTTCGAGAGTCCTTGGGAGCTGGGGAATCGGCGTACGGCAAAGTTATCCAATCATCCTACGAATTACTAGGGCTTGTATCTTTCTTAACGGTTGGACCTGACGAAGTCCGGGCTTGGACCATATCCGACAATACAGGTGCAGCCCAAGCTGCTGGTAAAATTCATTCCGATATAGAACGCGGTTTTATTAGAGCTGAAACAGTCTCATATCATGACCTTGTCACCTCAGGGTCAATGACAGACGCGAAACGAAAAGGATTAGTGCGATCTGAAGGTCGAACCTACTTAGTAAAAGACGGCGACGTGATAAACTTTCTCTTTAACGTATAAAGGATGTGATGGGAATATTCAGCTTTCCATGATTAGCACATCGGAGCAAAAAATATGAAAACCGAGAAGTTGGTAGTTTATGGGGCTCCTTGGTGTGGAGACTGCGTTAGGGCTAAGCATATATTGAACAAAAATTCAGTGCCTCACACATGGATAGACATATCTGAAGACGAAGAAGCGGTGGCGAAGGTGAAGGATATCAATGAGGGTCGTCAGATAATACCAACGCTGATATTCCCAGATGGGTCCGTGCTCGTTGAGCCTAGTAACTCAGAATTACTAAAAAAATTAGATGCTTTATCTATGATATAAAGAAATGGTTGTCCCAAATCGCTAAATGTTGGACCAATTCATTGTTTCATCACCGCAATGCAATGCCCAAAACTGTTGAATCAACATTCCCACTAACGGACTGAATATGAATGCCCTGAGAACCGATAAGAACAAAGCTCCCGCCGATGGGATTGGACTTTACGTTCATATTCCATTCTGCGAAACGAAATGTCCATATTGCGATTTCAACACTTATTCTGGAATAGAAAAGCTGATCCCTGAATATATATCTTCCGTTGGGGCAGAGGTATCGTTCTGGGGAAAAAACCTACTCAATCAAACAAAACAAAAAATTAAAACCATATTTTTCGGAGGAGGTACTCCATCCTATGTACCCCCATCAGACATATCACGCATCATCGAGAAAGTCAGTGGTGCTTTTGACATAAGCAACCTCAAAGAGATGACTCTGGAAAGCAACCCCGGCGATATAACTCAGGATAGAGCCTCCAAGTGGCTTAATTATGGAATGAACCGCCTTTCGATCGGTGTCCAGAGTTTGGATAATGAACTTTTGCGATTTCTCGGGCGGCGGCACACCGCTGAAGAGGCCATTGACTCCTTTAAAGCTGCCCGCCAAGCTGGTTTTACAAACATCAATCTTGACCTAATGTACGGTTTGCCATATCAAAGTCTCTCTCATTGGAAGACCACGGTCGAAGGCGTAATTAATGCTCGCCCTGAACACATATCAATGTATGGGCTAGCCATCGAACCAGAAACACCACTGGCCAGCTGGGTAAAAATGGGTAAAGTGCCAGAACCAGACTCTGACATTAGTGCTGACATGTATCAATTGGCTCAAAACTTAGCGCGAGATGGAGGGTATATGCAATACGAGATATCCAATTGGTGTTTGCCAGGATACGAAAGCCTGCATAACCTACAGTACTGGCGCAACCAATCTTATTTAGGGATAGGGCCAGGTGCACATTCGTACCTCAAAGGTAAAAGATTCTCCAATTTAAAATCTCCAAGAAGATATATAGCAATTGTTGAAGGTCTCCCAAATACCCACTGCGACTTAGAATTCATTCAACAACGCGGATTGTTTGATGTCTTTGAGGACATAGACAAAGGGACAGAGATGGCCGAGACCATGATCTTGGGATTAAGATTGGGCGAAGGTGTCTCTGCGGAAGGATTTAAAGAACGCTTTGATGCTAATCTCTCAGAAATTTACGGGAGCCAAATAACGGAATTGATAACCTTTGGTTTGATTGAATGGGATAATTGCCGACTAACTCTTACGGACTCAGGAAAACTGTTAGGAAACGAAGTCTTTCACAAGTTCTTAAGTAAGTAACAATCGGCTTGCAAGCTATTACATCAAAATGCTAGCCTCAGCATTCTAGAGCCATTTGAAACGCTTCTCTGTGGGTAAATATGTTCGTAATTGGGACAGCCGGGCACGTTGATCATGGCAAGTCATTGCTAGTACAGGCTATGACTGGCATCAACCCCGATCGACTTAAGGAAGAGAAGAAACGAGGCATGACCATCGATCTTGGATTCGCTTCGCTAACATTGCCGAGCGGACGCGAAGTAAGCCTAATAGATGTTCCTGGACACGAACGTTTCATAAGCAACATGCTTGCTGGAGTAGGAGGCATAGACATTGCTCTACTGGTAATTGCGGCGGACGAGTCCGTAATGCCTCAAACATTAGAGCATCTGACAATACTCAAGATACTCAAGATAAATCGTGTTATTGTGGCGGTTTCGAAAAGTGACTTAGTGGATGACGACTGGCTTCGGTTTGTAGTCGAAGAAATTTCAAGCCTTTTGAAAGAGGCTAATCTAGAAACAGTTCCCATTGTCCCTACTTCGGCCGTAACCGGTGAAGGGCTTGAAAAACTATTAGTAGAAATTGATCGTGCTATTGACCAAACCTCACCTAGTCGAAACATTGGGCTGCCCAGATTACCTGTAGATCGTTCTTTTGTAATACCCGGTTTCGGATCGGTTGTCACCGGGACTCTGATTGACGGAGAACTTTCCGTAGGAAACGAAGTTCAGCTGATATTAGCTAATAAGAAAGCTCGCGTTCGCGGACTCCAAACTCACGGCAAAAATGAACTTACAGTTAAGCCTGGAACCAGACTAGCGGTCAACTTGTCGGGGATATCTCATCAAGACATTCGGAGGGGAGATTTATTAACCTATCCCGGCTGGCTACAACCTACTAAATCGATTGATGTAGAACTCCACATAGTGAGCGCGGCGCCCAGGCCATTGAAACACAACTCTACCGTAATGTTGCACTTAGCAACAACGGAAACTTTAGCAAGAATATTGTTACTAGAGGACGATCAGATCATTCAGGGAGGCACTTCTTGGGCTCAATTGAGATTGGAGCAACCGGTTGCAGCCGTCAAGGGAGACTACTTTGTCATCCGATCCTCAAGAAGCACTTTGGGAGGAGGGAGCGTAATCGAAACCCATGCTAACCGTCACAAACGTAATGACTCTATTACCTTGAAAAGACTTTCTGCTCTGAGAAGCGGTAGCTCAAAAGAGATCTTGCTGGCTTCCATGGAACGTCTAGGCGTAATTAACCCAACTACACTAGCCCAAGAGGCCAATCTATCGTTGGCAGACACAAACGATATTCTAGATAGTCTAATAGGAAGTGGAATCGTACAGAAGATACCCTCAGCCAAAGGAAAAACGGTTCTATTAATGTCTACTGATAGATGGAACACTATCAAAGATAGAATTGCATCAGAACTAGAGAAATATCACAAACTATATCCCCTCCGAGCCGGAGTATCACGTGAAGAAGTCAAGCGGTTGCCAAATTTACCTCTCAGCGCGTCAGAGGCAGTGATTAACAAATTGGTGACCGAGAAAACCTTATTCGCAAAAGAACACCTTATAAGCCTTCCTAGTCACACGATTCATTATAGTAAGGCAGAAAATACCAAAATCGACTTGTATCTACACCAGCTTGAATCGACTCCATATTCGCCACCCAATGATAATGCGATCGATTCAGACTTGGTTAAAGCATTGATTGAGGAAGGCAAAGTTATTAGGGTTAGTGATAATATTGTGTTCACCGCCAAGGCTTACAACAATATGGTCGACCAAATCGTTAGACATCTGAATACGGAAGGTAAGATAACGGTTGCTCAGGTACGGGATCTTTTTAAAACCAGCCGCAAATATGCCATTGCGCTCATGGAGCATCTAGATCAACAGCGGGTTACGCGCCGAATGGGCGATGATCGGGTATTACGATAATATGCCACTCAATTTAGACAATGTATCTGCCCAAATCAAGTTAATGAGCGTTAGCCTGAAGTCGCAGCATGACTTCAGGCTAACGCTCATTAACAAAGCCTTAGAGTCCCTAAGTAACGTTGGATTAAACAATGCTCACGCTCCAACCACAACTCCTATTGATTACCAAGTACTCGCAGTGGATGGATCTCACATAGACGTGGATCGTCACATGCCAGTGCGATGTGCCCTAATTAACCTAAGTAGAATTGTCTTACAATATGGGAAGACTCCCTTTGCTATGCTGGACAGCCATCCAGATCTCTATGCAAGCTCAGAAGAACTTTACATACATAATCCGGACGGCCCAGAGAAACTTCCACTACAGGGACCTCTGTTATCTCTGATAAGAACCGTCCAAGAGGCGTCAACTCTTGCACAGATTGTGGAAGATAATACCTCCAATCTTCCAACTCTAGCCCTAATCGATGGATCTTTAATCCTGTGGGGACCAGAACTTTCTACGTATCCCAAGTATGTTCGCAAACACCTTTTAGAGGACGGAATATTATCCGCCCTAGCTATAATTAGAGCTTTGGCAACTAAATACCCCATTGCGCTTGCTGCATACATAAGCCTGCCTAGAAGCACCACAGTGTTGAATTCCTTGCCTATATCCCAACAACTTAAGGACGGAGTAGGCGAAATCACAGATCGCGATATGTTTGCGCAAGTCCTTAGTAAAGGCGAAAGGTCTGATATATTTGAGAGCAACTCTTCATTAGTTAGAGAATACTATTCAGATCAGTCTGTTCACTTCTACTATCTCAACACTGGTGATGAAATCGCTCGCGTAGAGGTCCCATCTTGGGTCGCAACAAACCAAGACATGTTAATGCTTTCCCACTCTTTAATCCTTGATCAGTGCAGAAAGGGATTCGGGTATCCAGTTGCAATTATGGAAGCACACGAACAGGCTGTAATAGGAGGATCAGACAGAGAAATGTTCCGGAAAATTGTGGAGAACTCCCTTGCAGATCACCAACTCCCTGTCTACACATCTCAAAAAGAGCGCTCCAAGAGATTGAGGCTAATGTAAGATGAAAACAGACATTGCAAACTTGGCGAATCAACGGATAGCGGAAATAGTAGAGTCATCAAGCACTTGCTTCACCGCCAACTGTTACCAACTTTATGAATCGCCCCAATTGGGTGCTTTAGTACAAACTTTTGGGGACTACCCCACGTTTGCCATAGTTCGGGGAATATCAACTTCTCCACTAGACCCAACTAGAAAACCAGTAGCCCGTGCTCAAGACGAAGACTCGGAAGAAGCTGTTTATAGAAATAATCCCCAACTTCCTTCACTTTTGCGCACCGACTTCGAGGCAACAATTGTTGGACACGAATTTGATGGACTTATGCGAAAATATCTCCCGCCACACCCTCCCAAAATCCATACTTTCGTATACCGTTGCTCTAACGAAACCATTGGTTCATTCATTGAAAACTTAGACTTCTTACCCATACTTTTCTCGAAAGCGTCCTTAGTCACGGATGAAGTAGCCGCAGCATTTCTTAGGAACGCTGCATCTATTCATAACGATCAGAAAACTTTTATTCTATCCGCAGGACAGCAACTGGCTCGCATTTTCCACGGAGACACTAAGCGACTAGAGACACTATTAAGGAGCCTAGGCGCATGAACGAAGCAAACGGCGCTCTAGTCGGCTATGTTGTCGGTGGATCTGTTGGTAAAGGAATCGAAATAAGACTTGATCCCTCTTCCCCAATTGAAGACATACGAATTGGAGGCTACGTAACAATACAGGGGCGATCTCAGCGTTTCTTCGGTATGGTTACCGATATAAAGCTTGAGACAACTGACCCTTCCCTCCGCAGCACACCTCCAAATCCCTTGGACGAATTGGTGAGTTCGGTAATATCCAGTACTAGCGCATATGCCATAGTAACCGTAACTCTGGAATTAGTTATCGGCGGAGACCCTCTGGCAATAATAGAAGGTCCACAATCTGCACGCACCATACCACCTCATTTTTCACCTGCATTCCAAGCATCCTCAGAGGACATCAGAACAGTCTTTGGAACAGAAGATGATCGCCGTATTTGGGTGGGAAATCCTTTAGACATGCAAGATACCCGTATCCATCTAGATCTGGAAGAATTAGTAAAACGGAGCAATGGGGTTTTCGGAAAAAGCGGTACTGGGAAATCGTTTCTCACTCGCATTCTTCTGGCAGGAATATTGCAAAAACAGGTGGCCGTCAACCTAGTCTTCGACATGCATAGTGAATACGGGTGGCAGGGTAGTAATGAGGGAAACACCGCGGTAAAAGGCTTGAAACAGCTTTTCCCCTCAAAGGTGGCCGTTTTTTCTCTAGATTCAGAATCATCTCGCCGAAGGGGCATTTCGCCTGATGTGGAAGTAAAGATTGGGTACAAAGACATCGAGCCTGAAGACGTTGAAATGTTGGCTGAAACTCTTAACATTACCCCGCAAGGTGTAACTGCAGTTTACGATATAGTAAAAAGATTTGGTCAAGACACTTGGCTAAACGAATTCCTAAAGCTTGATAGGGATGGCCTATCTGACCTTGCTGACACCACCGAACAACATTTCCAAGTCCTATTCACTCTTCACAGACGTTTAAGAGGTCTGGACAGAATGGATTTTTTATCGGCCACAACTGCTGACGATGCAGTAAGTAGAATATTGGATTACATTGATAGGGGTATTCACGTAGTTTTGGAATTCGGGCGCTATGGAAATCAGATAGCAGCCTACGTTTTGGTAGCCAATCTGTTGACTAGAAGAATTCACAATATGTACGTAAGCCGTACTGAAAGGGCCATGGGTAATCAGTCAATCGAACCTACACCCCTTGTGATTACCGTAGAGGAGGCCCATCGGTTTCTTACTCCTGGAATAGCTTCCCAAACCATTTTCGGAACAATCGCTAGGGAGATGAGGAAATACAAAGTTACGCTCCTAATAGTTGATCAGCGGCCAAGCGGAATTGATGACGAAGTATTAAGCCAACTTGGCACTCGATTCACGTATCCATTAGACAACGAGCGTGATATTGATAGCGTCCTAGCCGGTGCTCGAGATCCCAGGAAACTAAAAGCAGTTCTTTCAACATTAGGATCACAACAGCAAGCTCTCATATTCGGTCATTCGGTACCGATGCCGGTAGTCATAAGGACTCGTGATTATGGAACAGATGAATCGTACAGCTATTTTGGTAACCTAAGCGCCTCCAGATCTAAAGAGGAGCTGGAGCAAGATAAGCGAGATCTTTTTGGGTAAAACAAATTAATTGAACTAACTCTCATTAACGATATTTAATGAGGGATCTCGTTTAAACGAAATATCTAATGGAAATCCTTGAATACATGAGTCAAAACGACAAAACCGAAAGAACCTATGGCACAATTAGACAAATCATATTGGAATCTAAGCAAAATGGCTCTACGACATCAGTTGCTGCGAACCGTATAGCAAAAAAACGGATCAAATTGGCACAAAGTAACAAAGAGGATCTATCGAAATGAAATTTCTCCCTATGACCTTGATCTTAATCGCGATTAGTACGACACTGGGGGTAGCCTGTGGCGTAGCTGGGGATCCTACCCCGACACCATGGCCAACACCAACACCAACACCAACTACGGAGCCTAAATTGACAATCGACACGAGTAAACAATACATAGCAACATTGCAAACAGATAAAGGTGATATAGAAATAACTTTAAGAGCAGACAAGACGCCTATCACAGTTGATAATTTTGTGAAATTGGCTAGAGATGGATTTTACGACGGCTCTACGTTCCATCGGGTTTTGCCTGGTTTCATGGCTCAAGGCGGTGATCCAACCGGTACTGGGAGTGGTGGGCCTGGCTATACTATCCAAGATGAATTTACGGATTTAGATCACGAGCGTGGAGTGATCGCAATGGCCAACACAGGGCAACCCAATTCAGGGGGTAGCCAATTCTTTCTCACCTACGTGCCAACCCCGCATCTTAATGGTAAACATACAGTATTCGGGAAAGTCACAGCCGGAATGGATGTGGCAGACTCTTTGACACCGCGTGACCCTAACTCTAGCCCGGATTTTGCTGGAGACAAGCTAATAAAAGTTGTCATACAAGAACAGTAAAGCCATAGCTAGAATCAGGAATGCTATGCATCAATAGCAAGTTAGATTTTCGTGCGCAGGTTCTTTAGTTTGTCAATATTTTCCTGATCTGGGCCCTTGCCCTCGATGCCAGGCACTTCTAAAATAAATGGTACGTTGCTGAAAGCAGGGTGACTCATTATGGCAGCAAACGCCCCGTCCCCCATAAATCCCAACCCTATATTCTCGTGGCGGTCCACCCCAGATTGGAACGGTCGCTTAGAGTCATTTGCATGCACAACCACTAATTTGTCCAGTCCTATTTCTTTATCGAATTCCTCCATCGTTTCTTCTACTCCATCTTCCGTCATCAGTTGATGCCCTGAGGCGAAAGCATGCTGAGTATCTAAGCACACTTTCATTCGTGTACTATCCACAGATTCCAATATCTTACCTATTTCCAAGAAATTGGACCCAATGGCACCACCCATTCCAGCACTATTTTCGATTATCAAATCCACATTATCTGGAGAAGCGACTAACACCTCTTTCAACGCATCTACGGTTTGTCTGAATATGGCATCATATCCAGCTCCTTTATGGCTTCCTCCATGAAATACCACGCCAGCCCCGCCTATAGCCGAAGCTAGATGCATATAACTAACTAGAGAACTCACACCTCTTTTCACATTCACTGGATTTTCCGTCCCAAGATTTATCAAGTAAATCGCGTGCAAAAATGCCGGTGAAATATCATGTATTTCAGCCTTTTCTCGAAAGGCAATTAACTGTTCCTCTGGGACTGGATTAAATGCCCAGCTTTGGGGAGAAGACCCAAAACACTGAATTGTTTCAGCACCTATTTGAACCGCACGATCAATCGCGTTACTCAATCCACCCGCTGTAGATACATGAGCTCCTACGCGCATAAAAACCCTTCCTGATTAGAATCTTGGAGCATTATTTAATTTTAAACCCTAATTGTCAAAAACTAACGGTTGCGTTTACAACATATTATCGGCCGCTAACGTTGACCAAAAGCTCATTGTCGTTTAACACTTCAACCAACGCCTATCAGTAAATTCACGCGCCAAATCATCGCTTATATCTTTATATTCCAGATTGGCTTGGTGGAGCATAATATCACCTTGCAAAAAATCGTTGCTTATATAGAAATTCATAGAGGCCACCATTTGTTGAAAATAACTTCCGATTCGCTCATAAAGCGAATCACTGACTTCGGGATTGTAGGCAGTAGCTTCCTGTTCCAACTTTCGCCATCTCTTTTTGTACTGTTCAAGTTCTTTGAATAGCAAATCGGCATCTAATCCGGAAATTTTTGACTGATTCACGAAAATATTCCAGTCTCTGCTGATTAGGCTGGACCCATTCCCGAACTCAGCAACTTTGCAAAGGACTTCACCTTCTAATTCGTCGAGCGTTAAGCTCCGTTGGATGTCTTCGGTAAATTCTAACCAAATTAGATGAGGGGAGTCCCCTAGCATCTGAATAAACAAAGTGTCCTCATCAATTTCATCAGCCTGAAAGCCCTTTATGAGTACAGCTAACGACTCCCTGGAATAAGATTTCCTTATATATTCGACCAAATGCCAGCTTTGAGCGTAAGCCAAGTCAAGTTGTCCTTTATTTGCTGTATTCTTCCAATCAAAATCTTGCAAGTCACGGATAGATATGGCATTGCCCAATTTGATTGCTGAGCGAACCAAGCCTCTAGATTCAAGTTCATGCAACTTAGCCCGGATTGGATCAACCTCTGTCTGCACTCTAGTAGCTACGTACTCTCCTACACCCTCGCTTAACCACGTGGGCAAATTTGGCGTAGCCGGATGGGTTAACTCGTGCGGCACGTTTCTAAGGAGGGCCTCATCCGTTACATCTACATATATTTTTGCCTCAGATACCTGACCATCCGTAAAAAAGTGCGAGCTCAATCCAGTCAAGATCTCAGGGTCAGAGAATCCACCGTCATTAACGAAACCAGTTAATTGACCTGGAAACAATAAATGCACCTCAAACGAAATTTTGCCTATTCCAAATTCGTCTTCAAGAACTTTCCACGTCAAGTCGTAACTAGCAACTACCGACTGAACAGTATCTGAGTCAATCCAAGGCTCGTAAATAACCTTCGTTTCATCCGGAAGCATTTCACGTAAATATGGCCGTCCGTTCATGATAATAGATCCAGATGACGGAACGTCACTGGCCTCCGTAGAAGCATGGGTTATTAATTCACGTTTTTGAAGGTCCTGAATTTCTGGAGATTGCTGTTGGATTCCAACAGACGGAACAGCGACTTGGTATCCAACTTTCAAAGCAAAGGCGGATACCAAGACAATAAACAAAATTGCCAAGTTTAATTTATTTCTAGTCAACTTCAACACCAACTAAGCACTGTCCCGCCATTTTATCTCACATCAAGATACAACCTACACTCCAAACGTGCTTCGACACACCGAGATTATGTTCAATATACAGCCGTTATGATAGGGTGAAAGTCCATTTGATACTAGGATGGTTTTATGCCTGACTTAACACCTGAGAATGTTAAGGTCCTTGCGAATTCAATAGGGCTGGACATCCAGGAAACAGAGCTACTAGAAATCACACATCGCCTGAATGTAATCATGGCAGGTGTGGAAGGTTTTGAGTATCCTAACCTAGAAAATTTCGAGCCTACTCCCTTCCCTAGCCTCGAAGAGGGTGTCGATGGACAATAGTTATCTCACCAAAATTAGTGCGACCGAACTAGGTGGATTAATTTCTAATAAGAATCTTTCACCTGTAGAAGTAACGCAAGCCTATTTGGATAGAATCGATCAGTTTGACGCCAGCCTTAAGGCCTTTATAACTGTGTGCCATGATTCAGCAATTGAATCCGCAAAATCAGCAGAGCAAGCCCTAATAAAAGGACAAGGAATTGGAGCACTGCACGGTCTTCCATTTGCCGTCAAGGATCAGTTCGAAACCAAGGGGATATTGACTACTGCCGGGTCTCGAATCCTTGCAGACTACATCCCCAATCGTGACGCTACAACTGTGAGTAGATCAAAAAATGCTGGAGCCATACTGATTGGCAAACTTAATCTTACTCAATTTGCAGCGGGCGGGGGTGATCATTATCCATTTGGTGAAGCCAGAAACCCTTGGAATACAGAGTTCACACCAGGTCTTTCAAGTAGCGGTTCCGGAATAGCGATCGCAGCATCACTCGCTTCACTAACTCTCGGAGAGGACACTGGAGGCTCAATACGCATGCCAGCATCGATAAATGGAATAGTAGGACTCCGCCCAACTTGGGGGCTAGTCAGTAGATACGGAGTAATTCCATTCTGTTGGTCAATGGATACAGCCGGCCCTATGACTCGTACCGTCGAAGATGCAGCCATGCTACTGAACGTGATATCGGGTTATGACCCAATGGATAGATACACATCTAAAATGCCGATCTCAAACTATGTGGCTCACCTTACTGACGATATAAGAGGGCTACGGATAGGTGTACTCAAAGAGTTCACAAATCAAGAAATCGTACACAAAGATGTCTTGTCGTCCATGAAAGCGGCCATTAGTGATCTAGAAAAGCTTGGAGCCTCTGTTGAAGAAGTTTCACTGCCGCTGCTTAGCAACATCAGTATTGTTGCCGCGTCGATTTCAGAAAGCGACGGTGCTTTTTATCACAGAAAATGGCTCCTGGAACGCCCAAATGACTACGGGCACAACACTAGGCGGCGTTTGCTTGCATGGTCCCTTATTCCAGCTCAAATTGTCCACAAAGCGGCCCGTATACGTACAGCGTTTTCACATGAATGGGCAAAGCTCCATGAGAAGTTTGATGTATTAATAAGTCCCACGATGCTAAACCCGGCAGGTAAAATAGAGCATGTGGAGAAAGTGACCGAACGAGAAGACGCAGCAAAGAAATTCGGGCAAGTTAATAGCCCTTCCTTCCCAGCAGCATTTGTTGGGATCCCTGCCCTATCGATACCTTGTGGCTTCAGTAACGAAGGCCTTCCAATAGGCTTGCAAATTATGGCAAAGAGATTTCAGGATGCTTTGGTATTGAAAGTAGGACACGCTTTTCAAACAGTAACCGACTGGCACAATAAGAGACCCAGCGTGTAATCACAAATGACCAAACTTATCTTCGGAACAGGGCAATACAAATATAGAGTTGAAGACCCTTTTGGGATCTTGCCGGCGGGAATGACTTGGGGTAACGTCAGTCACGTTGCGGTCGACTCTTCAGATAGAGTGTACGCTTTCCAAAGGAAAGACCCCCCCATAATAGTTTTCGACAGTGATGGGAAATTTCTTCACAGCTGGGGTGACGGGGACTTAATCGACGCCCATGGCATATTTATAACTAATGATGATGAGCTCTTCGTAGTTGATAGAGACATGTATCAAGTGCTCAAATATACTTTAAACGGCGAGTTGTTGCTGACTATCGGAGTACGTGGTAAATCAGCGTTACAAGCACCGTTCAATCATCCAGCGGACGTAGCTGTCTCACCAGCTGGAGATATCTACGTTGCCGACGGATATGGCAACTCATTAATACACAAATTTTCAGCTACTGGCGACCACTTGTTATCTTGGGGTACACCAGGCAATGAAAAAGGGCAACTCACCACCCCTCACGGGATTTGGGTGGACTCGAAATCCAAAATCTACGTTGCAGACAGAGAGAACAACTGTATCCAAGTGTTCACAGAAAACGGAGAATTGATCACTCAATGGCCCAATTTTTACCATCCGATGGATATATGGGAAGACAAACACGGAGTCTTCTATGTTACGGACCAAGTTCCAAGATTCATTATTCTGGACAGTGAAGGAACCATACTAGCAAGAGGGCGTGCTCCTGAAGCCGGGCATGGAATCTATGGGGATTCGCAAGGGAACCTTTACTTGTCAGCAAGTCTCCGTGGTCTCGTGAAACTCAGGAGACTTACAAACAAGGAGTTGGAATGACTAAGTTGTTGTTCGGAACAAGCCAATACATATATGAGGTGATTCAGCCATTTGGGGATCTCCCGACAAGTATGAATTGGGGAGTAATTAGTCGAGTCGCAGTTGATTCTCAAGGAAACGTATATGTTTCTAGGCGAGGCGACCCTCCAATTTTAATATTTGATTCTCATGGCAAGTTTCTGTCTGGATTTGGACAAGACCTGTTAATTGACCCTCATGGCATGTTCTTCACTAAAAATGACGAACTCTTCGTTGCTGACAGGGATGCGCACGAGGTCATCAAGCTTGACCGCAAACTTGATGTAGTCTTGAGAATTGGCACCCGCGAAAGCGCCAAATGGCAAGCTCCTTTCAATCACCCAGCGGATGTAGCAGTTTCACCCAGTGGTGACATTTACGTCGCAGACGGCTACGGCAATTCTTCGATACACAAGTTTTCAGAATCGGGAGAATATTTGTTGTCTTGGGGTGCACCAGGAACTGAGCCAGGTGAATTCAGCACTCCACATGGCATTTGGGTAGACTCAAAATCACGCGTGTATGTTGCAGACAGGGAAAATAGTAGAGTCCAGATATTTGATGCAGATGGAAAGTACATCACAGAATGGGTTGACTTGTATCATCCTATGGACATCTGGTTTGACAATGACGACATTGCATTTGTAAGTGACCAAACTCCTCGATTTAGTGTATTAGATGAACAAGGGAAATTGCTATCAAGAGGAAAAGCCCCTGACGCCGGTCTGGGACTTTATGGCGCCAGTAACGGAGATCTCTATTTGTCCGGTACCTTTCCAGGAGCAGCTCCAGTTTCAAATGGAATAGTTAAATTTATTCGGCAATAGAACACGCAGCATAATTGTCACAAGTTTTACAGACTTAATCGGATAAAGCACCAAACAATACTGCTTAAAGCTCTGATGCTTAATGTACTTCTCCCTCTATAGCCATAGAGTGGTCTATGCCTGACATTAAACTGCACCTGTATGTACCAAGTCCGCTTTACAGTCATACTCAGTGACCATATAATGTCTGACCTAAACCCGTAACTCTTTTCACAAAGGTTGTATTTTGAGTCTCCTGAAACTCCGCATTGTCCCAGATCCTATTCTTAGGGAAAAAGCCAAGAAGGTTAGGGCTGTGGATAAGTTCATTCTGGAGCTGGTAGAAAACATGTTGGAAACCATGCCCCATGAAAATGGAGTCGGCTTAGCCGCAAACCAAGTAGGTACTCTCAACAAAGTGGCTGTCATACAAACTCCGGAGATGGAAAAAGCCTTGGTATTAATAAACCCTGTGGTCTTGGAACGACTTGGCGAGCGCCATGTGGAAGAGGGCTGTTTGAGCATACCCGGCTATAGAGGAGAGCTTATTCGTTCCCAAGCAGTTAAGGTTAGGGCTCAAGACGCACTAGGCAAACGATACACGATAAAAGCCGATGGCTTGCTGGCGCAAGCGCTTGAGCACGAAACAGATCACTTGGAGGGAACCCTGTACATAGATCACTTGGAGAGTAGAGATAAGCTTTACAAAGTGGACAATGACCCAACAGATATTGAAGAGTAACAAAACCGATCGAAACCACGAGGACCTTCTAAATAAAATGCACAATGGGGATATTGGTGGAGCAAGCTAAAAGTTCAAAACCTAATAAAGGCGACTTATCAATAGGAGCTATTCTCGCCACTACAGCACGCCTTATTCCAGAAAGTGAGGAACCTTACATAGTCGGCGGATTTCTTAGAGACTCTCTTTTGGAACGTCCCTCGAACGACTTAGACATTACCATAAAAGGCGAGCCTAACAAGTTAGCCGTTTTGCTGGCAAAAGAAACTGGTGGAATTTTTGTCAAACTAGGTCAACCAGAAAATATTGCCCGCGTCATAATAGGTGATAAAAGTCTGTATCATATCGATATTTCCACAAGGATAGGCAATCTACACGAAGACCTCGCTCGCCGCGATTTCAGTGTCAACGCTATAGGCCTCCCAATATCCGCCATGCTTGATAATAACTGGAGAAGTCAAATCATAGATCCTTTTGGTGGAATCGAGGATATCGTTAGAGGCTTGATTCGAGCCACAAGTGGAACGGTATTCGTAGATGACCCAGTCAGAATGCTCCGAGCCATACGGCTCAAAGCAACTCTTGGATTCGACATACATACAGAAACACTAGCTGAAATTAAACGTGATGCTTCACTGCTGAAACATGCACCTGCAGAAAGAATACGCGATGAGCTGCTTTTGATACTATCAACAGGAAATGCCGTAGACCACATATATCTCTTTGACGACCTTGGCCTACTCGAGTTGATTTTCCCAGAACTTGGAAACGGACGAGAGACATCCCAACCTATCGAACATCACTGGCATGTATTACAACACAATATAGAAACGGTAAGGAACGCCGAAGGCTTATTAAAGTCTTCTTTAACTCCAAAATGGGTTATGGATGAAATACCTTGGCATATGGACTCAATAGAGCATTTTGATGAAATAATATCCGATGGACACAGCAGAGGCACTCTATTGAAACTTGCTTCCTTGCTACACGACGTAGCCAAGCCGGAAACCAAAAGCGTGACTTCTAATGGAAAAACGAGGTTCTTGGGACACCATATCAAAGGAGCAGACTTAACGAAACAAATTTTAAGTCGCCTACGACTTAGCCGTAGAGGCATCAAAGCCATATCGTCACAGGTGCGTCATCATCTTAGGCCAGGGCAACTAAGCCAAGGCAATGAGATACCAAGTAGACGCGCAATTTATCGCTACTTCCGCGACGTTGGAGATATCGCGATCGATACTGTATTCTTGAGTCTGGCTGATTTCTTGGCCGCTCGTGGGCCGGACCTTCGCAAGAAAGAATGGGCAAACCACTCAAGGAAACTCGGCCATATCCTTGATGTAGGATTAAGTACATCATACAACCCAGTCACCAAAAAACTTTTAGACGGTAATGAGCTGATGAAATTCCTAGATATAAAACCAGGTCCTACTTTAGGCACAATATTAACCGCCATTCAAGAAGCACAATTCACCGGAGAAATAGTCGATAAGGACCAAGCGCTAGGATTAGCCAAAACTCTATTTAATGCTGGACTAGCACACAGTGGTAGAATAGCAGGTGAAAATGCGTAAATTAGGTTTATGGCGAATACTACTTATCCCATTCATAATAGGGGTAGCTGCGTATTCCTTAGCTTTTCAGAATATCAACGTTGACCTGCTCGGAATTCAATTCCAGCGTGGTACTGACGCCATCCTAGGTATGCACTTGGGTTTGGACCTTCAAGGAGGTAGCCATCTTGTATACCAGGCGAGGGGAACAAAGGAACTTACTATCACTCTGGAAAAACCAGTCTTGGATCTCAACGCCGTTGAGGAAGTATTTAACAAGATAGGAAAAACCGAAGCCTCCGCACGTCACGGGGATCTTGATAACGTCATAATTGTCACCGTTAATACGATGAGTCCGTCAGTATTTGACGCTACCGGCACCGTTCTAAAAGAAGATGATCAGGACATTATAAGAAACGCCCTAATGGAGGAGATCAGCAAGGTAGAATTCTTGGAGATCCGAGATGTCGATTCAAATCCTTCAACTGATCAGATGGAAGGCGTTTTAGACACAATAGCTAGACGCGTTAATCCGTTCGGCGTAACTGAGCCAGTAATACAACTTATGGACAACAATCGCATCCTAGTTCAGCTACCTGGAGTGAAGAACGTAGAAGAAGTAAAGAAACTCATAGGACAAACGGCGCAATTGGAATTCAAGGAACGAACATGCCTACAAGTTACAGCTATAACAGGGACGGATGGCGAAGTATTCTATCCGTGTGGATTACCTGATAATCATATAGACAGGGAAACAGGTCTAACTGGGGAAGACTTGGCAAGAGCATATGCTGGTACACAACAGACAACCAGCAAACCGATAGTGAACGTTCAGTTCAACTCAAGAGGCACAAGAATATTTGCCGATATGACTACCAAGCTCGCCGGTACTAATGACAGATTCGTCGTATTTTTGGACGAAGAAGAAATTGTTGCCCCCGTCGTCAATCAACCAATACTTGCTGGATCAGCCTATATAGAAGGGCCGACTTTCACTATTGAAAGAGTCAGAGCCATAGCGATACAACTCGAATCTGGCCGACTTCCTATACCCATAGAAGTTGTTCAAGAACAAGATGTAGACGCTGTCCTTGGTGCGGACTCCCTTAGCAAGAGCTTAGTAGCCGGAATAGTTGGTCTGAGCTTGGTCTTACTGTTCATGATTGCTTATTACAGAATGCCAGGGTTGGTTGCAGCTATAGCTTTAGTAATCTACACCTCCGCAATTCTCAGCATCTTTAAACTTGTACCCATAACTTTGACACTAGCAGGTGTCGCGGCGTTCATACTCTCAATCGGAATGGCTGTTGACGCCAACATTCTTATTTTTGAAAGAATGAAAGAGGAATTAAGACTGGGACGCACGTTAACCTCAGCGATAGATATAGGATTCAATAGGGCGTGGACATCCATACGAGACAGTAACATTTCAACCTTAATCACAAGTGCAATACTTTTCTGGTTCGGTCAACGGTTGGGAGCCAGCCTGATATCCGGTTTTGCTCTCACTCTCCTCATAGGAGTAGCGGTGAGTATGTTTAGTGCGTTAACCGTCAGCAAAACCCTGCTATTAATGCTAAGCATAACACCGTTCGGTCGCAGAAAGGGCATGTTTACACCGGAGCCACTTCCAAAAACAAACCCGCAAACTTCAATAATTGCGCAGGATCGGAGTGGCCATTTATGAACATTGTAAACAAGAGGCGATGGTTTTATCTACTTTCAACAATAATACTGGTCCCCAGTATTATTTCGCTGATTATTCCGCCTTCTCTGTTTCTCGGAATTGAATTTACTGGAGGATCGACAATAAGCGTGAAGTTTGATGAGCCTGTTAGGGAGGGTAACATAAGAAACACCCTGAACCGACTCAATCACTCAGAAGCTATAATTCAATCCTCAAGCGGCAATGAGTTTTTCATTAGGATTTCACGATTACGCGAAGGGTCGCCTGAACAGGGTATAGTGTCAGAGCGAGAAGTTATACAAGAAGCGCTAGAGGTAATTGCACCCATCAGCCGACTAGATGTTGCTTCCGTATCTGGGGTAGTGGCAAGTGATACGATAAGAAACGCTTTCATTGCTCTAGTTGTAGCATCAATAGCAATACTCTTCTACATCACTTGGGCTTTCCGGCAAGTACCAAATTCATTTCGATATGGCGTAGCCGCAATATTTGCCCTAGTACATGATGTTCTGATTGTTCTGGGAATATTCTCAATATTAGGCAAGTTGATACATCTTGAAGTGAACGCTATGTTTATAACCGGTTTGCTCACCATAATCGGATATAGTGTTAACGACACAATAGTTGTATTTGACAGAATTAGGGAAAACGTATCTTTACTACCAGCGGAGCGGCTAGAAAGAAACGTTAATACGAGCCTGCTACAGACACTTGGAAGATCAATGAACACTAGCCTGACCTTGCTAGTCACAGTCCTTGCACTACTATTACTCGGCGGGGAAAGCATAAGGAATTTCCTACTTGTACTGTTGATAGGGCTAGTCTCCGGTACCTACAGTTCGATATGCATAGCTAGCCAACTTCTTGTTTCATGGGAACTCGGAGAGATCGGGCGTACTATGAGAAAAATGAGGCTTTTGCCGACCAAAGCCAAGAGCTAAGAAGCCCTATGCAACGGTGACCGGGTCTACATCCACAACCCACCCGTTGTCCAGCGGTATTTTTTCCAACAGTAGCGATGGTTGCTGACCACGTAGCAGTATATGCCAACGATATCGACCTCTTGAGCGTGGTGGGTAACTAGGCGCAGGGCCTATTACCTCTGTCTCTTCCATGGCCGACTTAGCAAGTTCCCTCCGCAATACTTCCCCAAGCTTCACAGCCTCTCCCCTACTTTTCACTTCATTAGTGTGAGAATACATCAGCCTGACTAGCCTGCTAAATGGGGGCATACGTAACATTTTACGAAAAGATACTTCTTTCTGGTAAAACAAATTGTATGTCTGCTCTGCAGCAAGTGAAATACTATAGTGATCCGGCTTGTAAGTCTGTAGTATTGCGCTACCTTTTTGTGCTCCCCTACCTGCTCGTCCAACAACCTGGCAAAGCAACTGAAATATCCTCTCTTCCGCTCGAAAATCTGGCAAATGCATACCTAAATCGGCTAACACAGCCCCTACTAGGGTAACTGATGGGATATGGAGTCCCTTCGCTACCATTTGCGTTCCGACCAACACTTGTGCCTCCCCTCTTCGAAATCTTTCCAGCACCCCGTCCTGAGTCTTTTCCAAACCTACGTCAGTATCCCAGCGCAATGTCGATACTCCGGGTATTAGAGCTTCCAGCTCGCTTACAACTCGTTGGGTGCCTATCCCTAAAAAACGTATCCTCCCACTCCCACAGTCTGAACAGCTGGCAAGTGGCCTTGAACGACGATTACACTGATGGCAAATTAATCTTCCAGGAGCATCATGGTACGTCATTGGTAATTCGCAACTACTACAGCGCACTACGTAGCCACAATTACCACACTGCACAACACCCGCAGACCCTCTTCGATTAATAAACAGTATCGCTTGTTCGCCCCGTTTGACGACGCCCCTAAGCGCAGCCTGTAAATCGTAACTGAATATACTGCGATTGCCACCCACTAGTTCTTTCCGCATGTCCACAATCGCCACATTAGCCATTGAACTGCTTCCACTAACTCGATAAGGAAGATTCAAGGTATCTAATCCTCGCCCCTGTAAACCACGATGATACGTCACAATGTCAGGGGTAGCACTACCCAATATCACAGTCGCTCTTGATGCCTGGCCAATCTGCATTGCGACAGTCCGTGCATGATAACGAGGTTCCTGATCCTGTTGCTTATAAGTCCACTCATGCTCTTCATCCACAACTATAAGCCCTAGTGGTTCTAAAGGAACGAACAGGGCGCTTCTGGAGCCTACTACTGCGTCATACTCCCCGTTCTTTATGCCCCACCAAATCCACCGGTGTTGAGCTTTTGGCAATCTACTATGAATCACTGCAACTCGACCAGGGAACCGGGCTTCAAATCTCTCCATAGTTTGGGGTGTAAGCGATATTTCAGGCACCAAAACGATTCCCTTCTTTCCAATCTCAATGCAATGCGCTAGCGCTCTAAGGTATACCTCCGTTTTCCCACTCCCTGTAACTCCATGCAAAAGGAAAGTCTTGTAGGAGTTTTGTGTGATCGCTCCATATATGCTATTAAGAGCAGCCTCTTGATGAGGAGTAGCTGTCAAATGTCCTGCTGAATAGTCTGCTCGGTTGTCAACGGTAACATTCATGTCAGATCCACTAATTGGATTACGCCATTTCCAAACTCTCCGCAAATTTCCATTGTCGATCATATCCTCGATAAATGATCTACCCTTAGGCCCAAGGGCCCGCCGGAAGGAACGTTCATTAACACGCCCAGAACGTTTGCCGAACATAGACAAAACGTTTTGTTCTAAAAACTTGAAATCGCCACCATCTAGGGAACCCCCGATTTGCTCTAGATAAGCAGTGGTTCGATTTCTAAATCCTGGTGGCAACATTAGGCTAATCGCAGAATACAGCGAAGACTTATAATACTCCGAGATCCAACATGCGACATCAATTTGTTTCTGGCTAAGAATAGGACCTGAAGGGTCGGAAGCAGCAATGGGCCTAACAATGTCCAAGTTGGTGTTGTCTTTGACGTCAATCACTAAACCATCAACCATTCTCGGCCCAAAGTCGACTTGTACCATCTGGCCAAGTTCGACTTTCATCCCGTCCGGCACACCATAAGTGAAAGTGCGGACATTTCTAACAGCAGCATCAACTGCTATTTCAGCAAAAGAATATCTTCGCATCCTTGTATTCTGGGGAACTGTATCCAAAAGAACTGACGAAATGAGCGAGAACCGTGGAGTTTTTCCTGAGCTTAACTAGAGGTCACCAATGAGAGAGTGCAATTAATCAAGGCTAGCGACGGCGTTCCTTGATACGGGCGGCTCTGCCAGTAAGGCCTCTCAAATAGTATAGCTTCGCTCTCCTAACATCACCACGGCGAACTACCTGTACTCTGTCCAGTCTGGGCGAGTAAATAGGGAATGTTCGTTCCACTCCTACACCATGCGTTATACGACGCACTGTAAAAGACCTGCCAGGTCCACTAGCCTGCTCACGTATAACTACACCCTCAAACGTTTGTACGCGCTCACTCCCCCCTTCACGTATTTTCACACCGACACGAACCGTGTCGCCAGGATGAAATTCTTCTACATTGGGGTTAGCTTTTATGGAAACAACGCTGTCAATATTCATCACATTCTCTCTAACTAACTCTTTGAACACCTAGTTTAGCTCCAAGGCCGGTCTGTGTAAAGCCAAGCGCTTGTGAAATACTAATATCAGGTCGCTAGACGGATACACTAGTCAGACTTATCACTGGACGGTCTTTCTGGGTGCAAATCAGGTCTTCGTTTCAAAGTTCTTTTCAGTGACTGTTCCTGCCGCCATTTAGCCACGGCTCCATGATTGCCAGACAAAAGGATTTCCGGCACTTTCCAGCCCCGGAAATCTGGAGGTCGCGTATATTGTGGATATTGCAATAATCCCGAAAAATGGGAATCTGTAGATGCAGATTCTTCAGACCCCAAAACTCCCTCCTTGAGTCGGGCAACCGCATCTACCACCACCATAGCTGGTAGCTCGCCACCCGTAAGAACGTAATCACCAATACTGAGTTCTTCCGTAGCCAAATGTTCCCGAATACGCTCATCAAATCCTTCGTAGTGACCACATATAAACGCGATTTTGTCCATTTTGGAAAAACGAACTGCAATCGATTGCTTAAATACGTTTCCTTGTGGTGTAAGTAATACTATCGGGCACTTGGGATTTTTACCCAAGACTGAGTCAACTGCTTGGAAAAGTGGCTCTGGTTTTAATACCATCCCTGGACCACCTCCATAAGCGTAGTCATCTACTGTACTGTGGCGATCGATCGCGTAATCTCTAATGTTATGAAGATTAATTTGTAATAAGCCACGTTCAATGGCACGACCTAAAATACTAGCCTGTAGCGGTACATTGAACATCTCAGGAAAAAGCGTAAATATCTCAATGATCATGGTCTATTACACTCTCTCTAAAACTTCTCTAAGACTTGCTGGTATGGGTACTGACCTTCCTGAATCTAAACTAACCGTCACAAAAGTCATGCTACCGCGGGCAGCAATCACACCGTTTTGTTTATTTGCGGTATAACCCAATCTTGCCGAGGTGTTCCCAACATTTTCGACACGTACTGATATCTCAATGACTTCATCAAGTTGGATAGGAACTTTGAAATCACAATTAACATTGACTCTCGGAATATTTACCCCTAATTCATTAAATGTCTCATTGGTAAACCCTATGGAACGAAGGAATTCGATCTCTCCTACTTCAAAAAAACGAAGCATAGCGGTGTGATGAATCGCTTTAGAAGCGTCAGTGTCTGACCATCGTACACGAACTTTTTGACTGAAAACATTTCCTTCCGATAATTCAGGCATATGGCCTCCTAATAACTTAACCAAGTAAACCTAGAAAAACATATGCCAATAGCTAAAAATAGACCGTACCACCAGTGAAGGCTGGCTGAACCTCTTAAACCCAATGATAGAGCTGTTTGGTTACTAAATTGTCCGATGTGGCGCCAGACTCTGTAGCCGATTGGCAAGGCGATCAATGACGAAACTACTGGCCATTTGAGGCTACCAAATACAAAAAGAAGTACCGGCACTGCGAATCCAATTAGCACTAATCCTAACCAAAGGTATCTTCCAAATCTGCGGCCAAAAAATGTTACCAATGTAATCTTGCCGGACTGCAAATCTTCCTCTCTATCTCTAATGTCATTAGAAACCAGAATGGCTGAAACGATACAACCAACCCCAGCTGCAAGAAAAATTGCCTCTATGGTTACAGTGGTTGTGTAAACATAATACGTACCGACCACCATCACTAATCCCATGAATATAAAAACTAACGGCGCTCCCAATGCATAGTTGCCTAATGGTCTAGAACCACCGGAATAAAGATATGCTATACCCACACTTACCATACTCACTGGGAGTAAGATCCAATCCGTTACTGAAACTATATATAGCCCCATTATTGTCGCTAAACCATACGCAACGATCGAGCCTTTTTGCACCGCGTAGATACTGAGATGTCCCAAAAATATTACCTTATATGCCGGCACTACTTGTATCCTCTTTTTTGTTTCTTTGTGATCGGAGTATTCATCTGTGAGGTTAGCTCCTATCTGAACCATCAATGAAGCTGCAAATACTAGGGCAAAAAGGACAAGATCAAACTGATACTCAGCAAATGCGAGCGCAGATCCAACCAGTACTGGGACTACTGAAGCTGTGAAAGTAAAAGGTCGTGAAGCCCTATACCAAACTAAGATGTACTCCCATATGTTTTCACTACGTCGTCTATCCATGATAATTCTTAGATCTATTCTCTGACTTACCAGGGATGCTGTCGAAATCTACTGAAATCAGGATCTCGCTTCTCCAGAAAGGCGTTCCCTCCCTCTTTACATTCATCGGTAGTGTAATATAAGGCAGTGGCACCGTGAGCAAGATTTTGTATACCATAAACATGATCTGTGTCTGCATTAAAAGCGTGCTTCAAAAATCTAAGCGCCGTCGGACTCTTCTCTAAAAGTTCCTGGCTCCACATGTTCACTGTCGCTTCAAGTTCGGATTGCTTCACCACAGCATTAACAAGACCCATGTCTAAGGCTTCCTGCGCTGTGTAACGCCTGCATAAAAACCAGATCTCTCGAGCCTTTTTCTCACCGACCACACGCGCTAAGAAAATGGCCCCGAATCCCGCGTCGAAACTCCCGTACTTCGGCCCAATTTGCCCAAATATCGCTCTGTCTGATGCTATTGTAAAATCCGATATCACATGAAGGACATGCCCTCCTCCAATAGCATATCCATCCACCATTGAAATCACCGGTTTAGGAATCTCCCTTATCAGTCTATGCAGATGCGTCACCTGTAATTTTATCGCTCCTGCTTGATCCTGATACCCTCCTTCACCCCTTGTTTTCACATCACCACCTGTGCAAAAATTACCATTCTCCCCAGTCAACACAACTACACCTATCTCATTATCATCCCAAGCGTCTTGAAAAGCGTTTCGCATCTCATCAACCGTCTTCGGGCGAAAAGCGTTGAGCACTTCAGGGCGATTAATCGACACTTTTGCAACGCCTTCCCGTTTCGTATAAATGATATCCTCGTATTCAAACATCTTATCCTCCAATTCTGATTATACAGCTCCAATATCTTTCAATCTTCTAATGTCATGCTCAGACATCCCAGCCGTTTCTCCCAGTATCTCGAGAGTATGTTCTCCCAACAAAGGAGAGGGGCCAGCTGGCCCCGTCTCATAGTCTCCAAACTTAAACGGTGAGTTTGCAACCCGCCATTCCCCTTGAGAACGATCCGGAATTTTCGCGATCATCCCTCGGTGTTTCACCTGAGGATCATTGACAACTGCAGCAATGTCATTAACTGGTCCACACGGAATGTCAGCCTGCATCAATAAATCTAACCAGTAGTCTGCGTCACCCTTACTAAATATGTTTTCCAAGAGTGGCGCCAAATCTTCATAATGGTCCATCCTGCCTCTATTACCTTGAAAACGTTCGTCTTTAGCCAAGTCAGGTTCGTCGATAGCTTGGCAAAAACGATGCCAAACCGACGAATCATCGGTAAGAATCGCTATAACAAAATCACGGTCTTTTGCCTTAAAAATCTGGAAGGGAGCCGCAACTGGATGGCGGACACCTATGGGCCCTGGAACGTTTCCTGTAGCAAAATATCTTGATAGGGCATTTTCTACCATCATTACCTGACAATCTAACATCGACATATCTATGTACTGGCCCAACCCATTATTACCACGCTTATAAAGGGCAGAAACTATGGCGAGGGCCGTAAATATACCAGCTGCACTGTCACCCAAGGAAACACCAGGTCGCACAAGTGATCCATCTGGCTGGCCAGTCAAACTAATTAAGCCCCCCATCGCCTGCACTACTATATCCAATGCAGGTCTTTGGGCCTCTGGACCATCCTGTCCGAAACCAGAAATGGAAGCGTATATTAGCTTCGGATAATCACCTCTGATATTTTCGTAATCCAAACCGAATCTGCGCATAGTTCCAGGCACAAAATTCTCAACCAAGACATCTGAATCCGCAAGTAACGATCTGACGACTTGCTTGCCCTCTTCTGAAAACAGGTTTATCGTTATGCTTTTCTTGCCTCGATTGATGCTTATGAAGTATGCAGCTTGGTCACCAACTAGAGGCCCCAGATTCCTAGCAGGGTCACCCTGCCCAGGCCGCTCCACCTTTATAATGTCCGCGCCTAAATCTGCCAAAAGCATTGTGCAAAACGGACCAGATAGTAACCTAGTCAAATCTAACACTCTAATACCATTTAAGGGCCCTTTCATATGCTTCCTCCAATATTCGGTGATTTTATGAAAATCAAACAGGTCTCTTGGCGAGGGTTCGGCATACCTTTCAAGAACCCATATTCAACAGCACAAATCAGTGCAACAATCCGATACGGGTTGTTAATTTTCTTGCGAGCAAGTGATGGTACTACAGGGGTAGGTGAGGCTTCACCAATAGGGTCAGGAAGCGTCGCTGAGATTACAAGTGCAGGAAAATATCTAGAGAAATTTTCAGTAACTTTATTGAACCAAGAATTATCTTCTTCATCTGACGTTGATTTGGTTAATAACTCTGAAATCCCTCCCACCATAAGATTCGGAATTGAAACAGCATTAGTAGATTTGCTTGGCAAGTTACTCGGATACAATGTTAACAAAGATATGATTAGCGCCACCCCAGCATTACCTGTAAACGCGCTTATCGCCTCTGTTTCTCCTAAGCAAGCCGCCCTCGAAGCCAAACTGGCTTTCGAGGCAGGTTTTGAAACAATAAAACTGAAAGTGGGGCAAGGAACAATAAAACAAGATGAAGCTCTAGTAGCAGGGGTGCGAAATATGGTGCCGAGTGATGTTAAGATCAGGATAGACGCGAACCAGGCGTGGAACATCGATGAGTCCATTAAACGCCTCAATAAACTGTCCTCGTATGACATCGAATACGTCGAGGACCCCGTAACCCCCGACTGTTTAGAAGATATGCATCGGCTAAAGCAATCGGTCTCAGTCTCAATAGCGGTGGACGAGCCTTTGGCAAACCGTTCACATGAGTCTATTTTGAAAATAGCTGAAAACGCAGACATTATAGTCATCAAAGCTGGACGGCTTGGCGGAATCAAACCTTCGCTCAAAATAATGCAACTAGTACGTAACCTAGGGAAAGAAGTGGTAGTGACTTCGTCCCTCGAATCCGGTGTTGGGGTCACAGCAAGTGCACATTTATGTGCCAACTTGGGTGAACACAATTTCGCCCACGGCTTGGGCACTACTCCACTGTTGGCAAGCGACCTGCTATCAGCAGCAGCTTCACCGTGGCAAGGGAATTTCATAATGCCAACAGGACCTGGGTTAGGTATATCAATAGACGGAGGACTACTCGAGAAATTTAGCCTAGGCCCCCAAGGTAAAGTCACTTAATCGCCTCATGGTGCAAATTTTCCTTTAGGAATTTGAAAACCAACTCTTTAAATATGACGGGTTGCTCCAAATGGATACAGTGCCCTGCCTGACTAACCACTTTCAAACTACAGTTACTTATATTCCTGTCCATTTCAGTCGCTACTTGTAAGAATTTTCTGTCTTCTTCGCCAGCCAATAGAAGTGTCGGCACATTGATCTGTCCAAGCCTACTGTAATACTGCGGCTGCGCCCCTGATCCAATACCCCTTAAGCTATTAGCCAAGCCTATCGGTTTGTTCAGAAGCCTCTGAGATCTGAGCCGTTTACGAATGAGCTCTGACAATCTATTCTGGCTATCCCACATAGGTAGCGCTTCCCAATAGTTCACAAATTCGGTAACTCCCGCTTCTTCTATCCAATTAGCCAGAGCCTGATCATCCTTGGTGCGTTGTACTCGCTCTCCAAGTTTAGATATTCCAGGGGACGCGCTTTCCAGAACCAAGGCGGCGGAACGATCAGGCATTCCTAATGTAGCGCCGAGTGCAATCCGACCACCAAGTGAATATCCAATCCATGCAACCTGCTCGAACTCTAGATGATCGAGTAATTCTCCAAGGGCTTTTACATGGATTTCCATCGTGTATAAGTCACTACTATCAGGAGAGTCAGATTCTCCGTGACCGGGTAGGTCCACAGTTACAAGTTTGTAGTACTTACTTACTGATGCTCCAAAAGCTCGCCAAGTTTCTCGATTTCCAGTAAATCCATGCAGGAATACCAGCGGAAATCCCGAACCAACTTGACTAAAGTTGAGATATGCTCCTCCAAGAGCATTGACTGATAAGCGACTCAAATTAGAACTCCAGACTAGGTTCAATTAGAGGTGGATAAAATCTACCTGACCATAAGGTCAATTTCATAGTGCAGAATACAAATCCTTTTGGTTTTTTACTGTCTCCGAAATAGCGTTCCAAACGTCACCGTGCAATTCAACGTTATC
>Ga0114996_10001694_pt1 | contig 29281 bp, 30 predicted proteins | sample ArcticOcean_MG_C_4_FD_87039 | JGI IMG/M metagenome (GOLD analysis project Ga0114996, IMG submission 87039) | Marine microbial communities from western Arctic Ocean - ArcticOcean_MG_CB4_134 | ecosystem: Environmental > Aquatic > Marine > Oceanic | place: Arctic Ocean: Canada Basin | collected... | reverse complement strand
TGGTCGCGGGCGGTGCCGTGGGCGTCACCAGTGCCAAGGTCTCCGAAGCCGAGGCCATGATCGAAGGCGGCATGGACGACATCCTGATCGCCAACGAGGTCGTGGGACCGATCAAGATTGCCCGCCTCGCCACGCTTGCCCAACGTGCGCGGCTCTGCATCGCCGTCGACCACATCGACAATCTGCGCGAAGTCGCCGCCGCGATGCAGGCCGCGGGAGCGAGCGTCGACGTCTTGATTGATATCAACGTCAATATGAACCGCTGCGGCATCCCCCCGGAAGCTGCGCCTACTCTGGCTGAGCAGGTCCAGGACCTCGCAACCTCGACCGGCGGCGTGCGCCTGCGGGGACTCATGGGTTACGAGGGGCACGTCATGGGCCTAGAACCCGAAGCGAAGGAGCGAGAGAGCGCCGCCGCCGCCGATGTCCTGCGCGAGGCGCGTCGCCTGGTGGAAGGGGCCGGCTTCGAGGTCGAAACGACCAGCGGGGGCGGCACCGGTAACTACCCCATCGCCCTGGCGCAGGGCCACCTCAGCGAACTCCAAGCCGGGGGCGGCGTCCTGATGGATAGGGCCTACGTGGGCATGGGCGTCAAAGGACACGAGCCGTCGCTCTTCGTTCTGACCCAGATCATCAGCGTCCCGGACGACAAACGGGCGATCGGCGATGCGGGCTGGAAGACCACCGGCATGCACACCGGCCTGCCCGTCGTCCATGGCCGCGACGACCTCCAGGTACGGGGCCTCAACGCAGAGCACACGATCTACCAGCTAGAGCCGGAAGCTGGCGTCCACCCCGGCGACCAAATCACGCTCGTCCCCGCCTATTCCGACTCCACGATCCTCCTCCACCGCCAGCTTCACGCCGTCCGCAACGGAGCCGTGGAAGAGGTCTGGCCCATCGCAGCCGCAGGCGCGTTGCAATAGAAGCCGCCGCCGGCGCGTTGCAAGAACAGCGCCGCTGGCGCGTTGAAAGACCCGCCGCCGCTAGCGTGGTGCAAGAACAGCCGCCGCAGGCGCGCTGCAGTAGATCAGTTCGGAAGGAAGAACTCCATGGCGTTCACAACGAGCGTGGAGATCGATGCGCCGCCCGCCCGCGTCTGGGACATCCTGGTGGACGTGGGGCGCTGGCCCGATTGGACCGACTCCATGAGCCACATCGAGCTTCTGGACGCGCCTGAACTCGCACAGGGAAGCCGGGCACGGATCCGGCAGCCTCGTCTCCCGGCGGCGGTTTGGACTGTGACGGAGTTCGAGGCGGGCCGCCGATTTACTTGGCAAGCACCAGTTTTGGCGGCACGATCATCGCCTCGCATGTGCTGGAACCTGAGCCAGACGGCGGTACACGCGTCGTCCTCACAGTGGACGACCGTGGGTTTCTCCTTCGCCTCGTCAGCCTCCCCTTCGCGCGCATGACGCGCCGCTACGTGCGGCTGGAAGCCGAGGGCTTGAAGCGGCGATGCGAGATCCCGGCTACCTAGGCCGACTTCCTCCTCCGCTCGCTCCCCCCTCACGCTATCCTGCCCGGCGGCTCCCTTGGGGGAGACCAACAAGGGAGGCACACTCATGGGCAGACTCGACGGCCGGCTTGCAAACAAAGTAGCGGTGATCACCGGCGCGGCATCAGGCATCGGCGAAGGCACGGCACGACGCTTCGCCGAAGAGGGCGCACAGCTCGTCATCGTCGACGTCAGCGAGAAGCTGGACGAGGTCGCGGCCTCGATCAATGAGACGGCAGGCGACGCGGTCTGCGTCCCACTCACCGCCGATGTCACGAACAGCGAAGACATCCAGGCCATGCTGTCCACCGCCGACGACCGCTTCGGCGGTGTCGACATCGTCTACAACAACGCTGGCATCGGCCTCAACGAGGGCAACGTCCGCGACTGCCCCGAGGACCTCTTCGACCGCATCATCGATGTCAACCTCAAGGGCGTCTGGCTGGGCATGAAATATGCCATTCCCCACCTCGAGAAGCGCGGCGGCGGCTCGATCATCAGCACCGCCTCCATCGCCGGCCTCTCGGGCTTGTCCGGCATCGGCGCCTATTGCGCCTCCAAGGGCGGCGTCATCGCCCTCACCCGCGCCGCCGCCGGCGAGTGGGCACCGAAGGGTATCCGCATCAACTGCATCTGCCCCGGCGGCATCGTCACCGGCATCACCGGCCGCGACCCGGAACGCGCCCGCGAGAACTTCGCCCGCATCCATCCCCTGGGGCGCGCTGGTGAACCGCTCGACATCGCCAACGCCGCCCTCTGGCTCGCCAGCGACGACTCCACCTTCGTCACCGGCCAGGCCATCGTCGTCGACGGCGGCTGGGTCGGTGTCGACGACCGCTACGACGAACTCACCGGGCGCGACTGGTCGCAGGTCTAGCGGCGCCTTCCACACGGAGCAGGAAGAAGAGAGCACGAACATGGTTGACCGACTCGACGGCAAAGTAGCGATCATCACCGGCGGCGCCTCCGGCATGGGCGAAGCGACCACCAAACTCTTCGTCGCAGAAGGCGCACGCGTCGTCATCGGCGATGTCCAGGACGACAAGGCGAACGCTTTGGCGGGCAGCCTCGGCGACGCCTGCGTCGCCGTCCACACCGATGTCACCAGCGGAGAGGACCTACAGGCGCTCGTCCGCACCGCCATCGACCGCTACGGCAAGCTCGACGTGATGTACAACAACGCTGGCGGCGGGCGTCGCGATACGCCGACGGGTGGGCAGGCCTTGGGCGGAAAAATTCTGGAGATGTCCGAGCAGTCCTGGCACGACACCGTGGAGCTCAACCTCACCTCCGTCTGGCTCGGGATGAAGCACGCGCTCCCCTATCTGATCGAGAATGGCGGCGGCTCCATCATCAGCACCGCCTCCGTCTCCGCCTTCTTGGGCATGGTGGGGCAGTCCGCCTACGGCGCGGCCAAGGGCGGCGTCGTGCAGCTCACCCGCGTCGCGGCCGTCGAGTACGCCGAGAACAACGTTCGAGTCAACTGCATCTGCCCCGGCGGGACCCTCACCCCGCTCCTCTACGACTTCCCCGGCCGCGTCGATCCGCGCAGCCGTGAAGAGGTCGAGCAGAGCCTCACCCACCTTCAGCCCATCCAGCGCCCCGGTATCCCCGAGGACATCGCCAAGGCCGCCCTCTGGCTCGCTTCGGACGACTCCTCCTTCGTCACCGGCGACTACATCATCGTCGACGGCGGCTGGGTCGCCAGCGCCCGCACCCCCGCCGCCGGCCCCGTACTCGCCCCTGCTGAATCGGCCCACAGCGACGACTGATTCGATAGGCTCCCCTAGTCACGCGAATCTCGGAGGAGCACCTCATGGTCACCGAAGCAGACACGTTCATCGTCGACGCCGACGCGCATGTCCTGGAGCCGCCCGACCTCTGGGAGCGCTACCTGGAAGACGAGTACAAAGAGCGCGCGATCAAGATCGTGCACCCGCCCGAGGGCGGTGAACAGCTCCACATCGCCGGCGAGATGGTGATGCCCGGCGGCCTCGCCGCGCTGGGCGGCGTGGAGATGGACCGCTCCAAGCTCTTCGGTCCGGAATCGCAGTTCACCTACATGGACGGCGCGCCTGCCGCCTCCATGTACGGCCCCGACCGCGTCAAGCTCTTCGATGAGTGGGGCGTCCACGCCGGACTCGCTCTGCCCACCGTCGGCATCCTCTGGGACGTCGACGATATCGGGCTCGGCAACGCCTACGCCCGCGCCTATAACAACTGGCTCCATGAAGAGTTCCTCGCCGCGGACCGCCAGCGCATCATTGGCGCCGCCCATCTTCATCTCAAAGATCCGGTCACTGCGCTGGAGGAACTCCGCCTCCGCCTCAAGCAAGGCTTCCGTGCCGTCTTTCTCCCTCCAGAACGCATCGATGGCAAGCCCTTCTCTCATCCCGACTTCGATCCCCTCTGGCACGAAATCGAAGACGCCGGCGTCCCCCTCGTCCTCCACGTCATCGTCCGCCTCAAGCGGCGCGGCTCCAGCTTCGTCAACGACTGGTACGAGCAGGGCGCTGCGAACCCCCTCTTCACCTTCAGCCTTGGCGGGACATACCAGATCATCCCCGCTGCCTGCTCCATGGTCGTCGATGGCCTCTTCGACAAGTTCCCCAAACTCAAGGTCTTCTGTGTCGAAGCGGGCGCCGGCTGGGCGGCATACACGATGGACCGGCTCGACGAGAAGTACCACCACTTCAACTGGGTCAATCCTCTCCAACTTGAGAAGCCCAGCGATTACTTCCGCCGCAACCTTTGGTTCTGCGCGGAGCCGGAGGAGCGCACGATCGACTCCCAACTCGATCTCGTCGGCGAGGACCGCATCCTTTGGGGTTCCGACTACCCCCACATCGATTCGCATATCGACGCCGCCAGCCAAATCCTCGACAGCGTCAAGAACCTCTCGCCCGAGCGGCGGCGTCTCGTCCTTGGCGAAAATGCCCGTGCTCTATTCGGGATCGACTAGGGGTTCCCAGGCAGCGCTGGCTGGGGAACCACGCACGCGCTCGTCGGCGCTGGGACCGCGTGCTACTTTGTCCGCCATCCCGCGTCGAGTCGTTTCACGCCGGGCTCCGAACGACCTAAACACCTCAGGGGGAACCACCGTGCTCAGTCCCTATCGCGTGCTGGACCTCAGCAACGAACGCGGCATGCTGGCAGGCCAGATGCTCGCCGACCTCGGCGCTGATGTCATCCAGATCGAACCCCCCGGCGGCTCCTCCGCCCGCGATGAACCGCCCTTCGCCGACGATACGCCCGGCAGCGATAGCTCCCTCTTTTGGTGGGCTTACGCCCGCAACAAGCGCGGCATCACCTGCGATCTACAGACCGCTGAGGGCCAAGACCTGATCAAGCGACTCGCGGCGACCGCTGACTTCCTCCTGGAATCGGGCGCACCGGGCGAGATGGCCGGCCTCGGCCTCGGCTACGACGACCTCGCCCAGGTCAATGAGCGCCTGGTCTACGTCTCCATCACGCCCTGGGGCCAGGATGGTCCCCGCGCCGCCTGGGCCGCCAGCGATCTGATTCTGATGGCGGCGGGCGGGCCCCTCTTCATCGCCGGCTTCCCTGACGGCGCGCCCGTCCGCGTCAGCGTGCCCCAGGCCTATCACCACGCCGCCTCCGACGCCGCCAGCGCCGCCATGATCGCCCACATGGAGCGCCAGCGCAGCGGCCAAGGTCAGTACATCGATGTCGCCGCCGTGCAATCCGTGCCGGCCGCCACGCAGAGCGGCATCCTCGCCAGGCCCATTGGCGAAGCGCAGCCGGTGCGCGCCGCCGGGGGCGCCATGATGGGTACCCTCCGCGCTCGCATCATCTGGCCCGCTGCGGATGGCTTCGTCTCCTTCACGTTCCTCTTTGGCACCGCCGTGGGCCCCTTCACACTGCGCATGATGCAGTGGATCCACGAAGAGGGCATGTGCACGGAAGCCGACCGCGACTTGGACTGGGTGGGCTTCATGGGACTTCTCGCCAGCGGTGAAATCACGCCCGATGAGTATGAGCGCATCATCGGCGTCGTCGAAGCCTTCCTGGCCACTAAGACCAAGGCCGAGCTCTTTGAAGAGGCGCAGCGCCGCAAACTGCTCCTCGTTCCCATCACCAACATCGAGGATGTCGCCCAAAGCCCTCAGCTCGAGGCGCGCGGCTATTGGCACGAGATGGAACGCCCCGACGGCCAGGGCGCGGTCCGGCTTCCCGGCCCCTTCGTTCGATTCAGCAACCAGCCCATCCAATACCGACGGCGCGCTCCCCGTCTTGGCGAGCACAACGGGGAGGTCTACGGCGAACTCGGCATCGACGCCGCCGCCCTCGTCGACCTGCAAGCCAAAGGAGCCGTCTGATGTCCGACACGCCAAGCGCCGCACTCGAAGACCTCAAAGTGCTCGACCTCATGTGGGTCATCGCCGGCCCTACCGCCACCCGCTATCTCGCCGACTACGGCGCCACCGTCGTCCGCGTCGAATCCTCAACGCGCGTCGAGACGGGCCGCACCATCGGACCCTTCCACGGCGGCGAATCCGGCGCCGAGAACTCCGCCCTCTTCAGCAACATGAACACCAACAAGTTCGGACTCACCCTCGATCTCGCCTCAGACGAGGGCAAGGCCGTGATCAAAGATCTCGTGCAATGGGCAGACATCGTCTCGGAGTCGTTCTCACCGGGCGCCATGTCACGCTGGGGCCTCGACTACGAAACCCTGCGGGAGATCAAGCCAGAGCTGATCATGCTCAGCACCAGCCTCTTCGGGCAGACCGGTCCGCTCAGCAGCGTCGCCGGGTTCGGCACCATGGGCTCCGCGATCTCCGGCTTCGTCAACCTCGCCGGTCCGGCCGACCGCCCACCCGTCGGTCCCTACGGCGCCTATACCGACTACCTCGCGCCCCGCTTCACCGTCTGCGCCCTCCTGGCCGCGATCGACCATCGCAACCGCACCGGCGAGGGCACCTACATCGACCAATCGCAAGCGGAAGCGGCCATGCACTTCATGAGCCCCGCCCTGCTCGACTACACCGTCAATGGCCGCATCCAGGAGCGCGACAGCAACCGAGACGCGAAGCGCGTGCCGCACGGCGTCTACCCCACCCTCGGTGAAGATCAGTGGGTGGCGATCTCCGTCGAGACTGACGACCAGTGGGACGACTTCTGCGAGGCCAGCTTCATGCCGGCTTTAGGTGGCAATCCCCGTTTCGACTCTTTCGAGAGCCGTAAGAAAAACGAAGACTCACTTGACGAGATCATCGCCGCCTGGTCCGCCCAACTCACCGCCGAAGAGATTATGCAGTCGATGCAGGATGTCGGAGTCGCGGCCTACGCCGTTCAGGGCAGCGACGCCTGCTTCACGGATCCGCAACTCCAACATCGCGGCGAGTATGTCGAGGTCGACCATCCCACGCTGGGTAAGACCACCGTCGAAGGCTCGCGCTTCCATCTCTCGCGCACACCCGCGCAGTACAACCGCAGCGCGCCGACGTTCGGCCGCGACAACGAGTTTGTCCTCAAAGAGCTCTTGGGCTACGACGACGAAAAGATCACAGAACTGATCATCGCCGGCGCGCTCGAGTAGCACGCCAGGCGACGATTCGTCTCTCCAACCGAAGTCAGACGGGCCAGACCTTAGTCCGCCAGGGACCGGCTCAAGAATGAGTGGACGCGCGCCTTCGCTTCGATCCCCGCCGGAATCGGGAAACCGTCGAAGCCGTGGCTGGCCTCGGGATAGATATCGAGTTGAGTCTCGTTACCCGCATCTTCCCACCGCGCCGCCAGCAGCAACGTATCGTCCAGCAACGGGTCCGCCGTGCCCACAGAGAAGATCGCGGGTGCTAGGTCCTGTACGGACGCGAAGATCGGCGAGATGTCCGGGTCGGTCAGATCCCGCTCCGCCGCGTAGTGCTCCACGAACCAGTCCATGATCGGCGTCGACAACACCAGGTACTCGTCGCCCCAGGTGCGGGCGCTCGGCGACAGACGGCAATCGTAGACGCCGTACTGCAAGGCCGCGCCGCGGAAGTTGCTGTAGCCGTGCTTGTCACGCATCCGCACCAACGTCGTGACAGCGAGGTGCGCCCCCGCTGACTCCCCGCCGATTGTCAGCTTCGACACACCGAACTCAGACTGCGCATTGTCGACGAGCCACTTCGCTGCCGCTTCACAATCGTCGTTCGGGGCCGGATACGGATCTTCCGGCGCCATCCGGTAGCCCACGCTGACCACCGCTTGCTGCGTCGCGACCGCGCGCTGCATCAGCGGCTCATCCTGCGCCTCGTGAGAGCCGAGTACCCAGCCGCCCCCATGGATGTGGAGATAGACGCCCTGGACCACTTCCGGCACGAAGACTCGGATCGGGACATCGCCGGCGGGTCCGGGGACCGTTCGCGCCTGTGCCTCGTCCAGAACCGGAGGGGGCGGACCCATGGGATTCGCCACCAGGTGGTCACGCAGCTCCTGCGCCCCCATCTCGTGCCAGGGACGGCCGCCGGCCATCATCGCCTGCAACTGCTGATTGAAGGCCACGGTCTGCGGATCGGGTTTCATGGGCTGTCCTTACAGATGGGCTGAGCTAAACAGCGGGATTCGCTGATCGGCTGAGTGGGGGTGAGCGGAGCGATCTTCACTTCGGCCCGGAAGCCAGAAGTATACCCAGACCAGTGCTTGCGGGCGATCCGCTCCCTGCCGGGAACCAGCTAACCCGCGGGAAACCACGCCGCCCACCAGCGCTCCGGCGTCAGCACCGCGGTCTCCGCATTCGGCTGATACATCGGCCGCGTCTCTTTCAGCAGCTGCTCCGCTCCCGCCGCGCCGATGTACCGCGTCGCGATCCGACGCGCCACCTCCGGCTCATCGCCGCGGAACTCCACCGGCCCCTCCACCGTCACGTAGCGATACGGCGGCTGGTCGTCCTGCACGGTCAGCGTCGCCCTGCCACGCGCCTGCATCAAACGGCCGTGCAGGTTCGTCGTTTCGGTATCCATCCACAGCAGACCATCGCGATACTCGTACCAAATCGGCACCGCCAGCGGTCCGCCATCCTTCCGCGCCACAGACAGCACCGCGACGCGCACTTCGGACAGCAACGCCTCGCGCCCCTCCCGATCGAGTGGTGGCATAGCAATTCCTCCGTCCGTCGACGCTAGAACACCAGTTCTATTTCGTCAACACAGGGCGCGCGCTGATCTCGGGGGTGGCCATAGACCAACCGTGATCGACCCAGTCGGCAGCCTAGAGAGACACCGTCCCGGCAAAGGCGTTCTTCGCCGGGTCCATCAGATAGCGCAGCGCTGGCAGCGTCATGTCCGAAACCGTGTACGACCCCGTGATCGGGTAGACGGGAATCACCCCCTCCGCCGCCCAGGCCTCCGCGTCGAACAGGTGCAGCGTCGGCCGGGCCCGATCCGCCCGCCGCACCGCGTAGTCCGGATCAACCTGGACCAGCCAAGGCTTCTCGTCTCCATCATGAGACGCCTTCGCCAGATTCACACTAGCCGTGTATTGGACATCACCGCCGTTGATCGGCAGCGGGTCCATCAACTCCACGCTCAACACCCGGCGGCCATCCGCCTCCGCCACCAGCTGCACGCGATCGTAGTTGCGCTGCACGATGACCTCGCCTGGCTGCACCGGGAACCCCCAGCGCTCCGACAGCGCCGTCGACGCCTCTGCCGAATCGCAGAAGCACAACGTCGTGTAGCCGCGTGGCCGCACCCCAGCGCGGCAGCCAACCCGGACCTGTGCGAACGAGAACGCCCCCAATGGTCCCTCCGTCACCTTCATGCCGAAGAACTGCACGGTGGGAGGGATCGTGGGGTGCAGGGCGGGCGGCAGCAGCCCTTCCATATCGCCATCATCGATCTCAAAGAAGGCCGCCACCATCTCGACGTTCGGAATCTCCAACGCCTCCGTTTTCAAGGACGGCATCGAAGACGCAAGATCGAGGTGGCGGGCAATGTCCAGCGTGCCTGAGAAAACCATGATCAGCTCCTAGTCCCCACTCACCGCGACGGGCGTCTTTTCAGCGAACTTCGGCATCACCTCGCGGGCGAACAATCGCAAACTCTCCAGCACCTGCTCCTGCGGGATCCTCTCCATCGCATTGAGCAGGAAGTTGATCCGGTCCACCCCCGCCGACTCCCATTGCTTGATCTGCTCGATGATGCGGTCCGGGTCGCCGATACAGAGACCCTCCGGCGCACCGTCGTCACCACCGGGGCTGGCCACCGCGCTGCGCACCTGAGGCAACAACCCCAGTGAAGGATACGACCGCGACGGGTGGACCTCTCGCACCGGCAAGAGCTGCGCCGCCAGGTAGTTGAAGGCGCCGGTCATCCCTTGTCCGCGTTCGATCCCGGTCTTCTTGTCCTCGTGGCAATAGAGGAAGTTGACTGTCGCCACCTGCTCGTTGACGAACTCGCCTACCGGGTCGCAACTCTGGATCCGCTGGCGATAGTCCTTGACCTTCTGCTCCTGCGCCGCGAAACCCGCAAACTGCAAACCCAGCGCTCCCAGCCCCCGCTCCGCCGCGTCAATCTCCGTGCCCGGACTGGTCACCGCGACCCACATCGGAGGGTGCGGTTTCTGATACGGCTTCGGCAAGATCGCGCGCGTCGGCATCGAGAACGACCGGCCCTCGTAGCCGAAGCGCTCCTGCGTCCACATCTTGGGAAGCACCCGCACGAACTCATCCCAGGTCTGCTTCGTCTCGTCCGGGTTGGCGCCGAATCCACCCAACTCCGTCCACGTCGCCGACCGGCCCGTACCCATCTCCAACCGCCCGTGCGAGAGGATGTCCAGCACCGCCGCCCGCTCCGCCACCCGCACTGGATGGTTGAACTCCGGCACGCAGACCACGATTCCGTGTCCCACGCGGATGTTCTTCGTCTGCATCGCGCAGGCGGTCAGAAACAGCTCCGGCGCGGAGGAGTGCGAATACTCCTCCAAGAAATGATGTTCGACCGCCCAAACCTGGTCGAAGCCCAACTCATCGGCCAGGCGGACCTGCTCCAGACAGTTGTGATAGACATCATGCTCGGTCTCAGGCCCCCAAGGCCGCGGCACCGAAATCTCGTAGAAAACCCCGAACTTCATACGTTTCTCCCTTACCGCCAAGCGGCAGTCGCACGCGCGGCGCGCGACGCCACGATCGCTCCCTGACGCTGGCTAGTCTCGCAGATCCCACGCCCACCCGACGACACTCCGCTTGCACGGTCCCCGCCCCCGTCGTTAGCGTGCGAGTTCGACCCTCTCACGCTTTCCCCCAATCGAACTTGTCCGAAGGAGCCCGCTGATGCCCGTCGACCCCGCCGTCCAAGGTCTGCTCGACCAAATGAACGACCCCGACGCGCCGCCGCTCAGCGCCCTCTCCCCCGCCGACGCGCGTGCCGGGTTCGCCGAACTGGCCGTGCTCCAGGGTCCGCCCGAAGAGATCGCCCACGTCGCCGATCACAAGGTCCCCGGCCCCGGCGGCGACATCCCCGTCCGCCTCTACAAGCCCTCCAACGACGCGAATCTGCCCGTCGTCGTCTACTTCCACGGCGGTGGCTGGGTGATTATGGACGTTGAAACGCACGACCCGCTCTGCCGCGCCCTCGCCAACGCCGCCAACTGCGCCGTCGTCTCCGTCGACTACCGCCTTGCCCCCGAAGCCAAGTACCCGGCCGCCTCCGAAGACTGCTACGCCGCCACCCAGTGGGTCGCCGACAACGCCGCCGAACTGGGCGTCGACGCCTCACGCATCGCCATCGCCGGTGACAGCGCGGGCGGGCACCTGAGCGCCGTCGTCGCCCAAATGGCCCGCGACAAGGGCGGCCCCAACATCATCTTCCAGGTTCTCCACTGCCCCGTCACCGACCTCGACTACTCCACGCCGTCCTACAGCGACAACGCCGAGGGCTACGTTCTCACCAAGGACAGCATGGAGTGGTTCTGGAACCACTACCTCAACAACCCGGGCGAGGCTGCGGACGCCTATGCCTCGCCACTGCGTGGCGATACGAGCAACCTCCCGCCCGCCCTCGTCCAGACGGCGGAGTTCGATCCCCTCCGCGACGAAGGTGCCGCCTACGCCAAGAAGCTCGAAGCCTCCGGCGTCTCCGTCAGCTATCACAACTACGACGGCCTCATCCACGATTGCTTCCTCTTCTTCGGCGTCGTCCCCCAGGGCCGCGCCAACCTTGACGAAGCGGCCGAACACCTCCGCCAGGCGTTTGGTTCGTAGGAGCTCAGACCATGCCCCCCACCCCCGAAACCCAAACCCTCCTCGACGCAATGGCTGCCAACCCACGACCGGCCATGTCCGATGTGGGCCCGGAAGAAGCCCGCGCCAACTACGTCGCCATGCGCGCCTTGCTGGGCCCCGGCGAGCCCGTCGCCAAGGTCGCGGACCGCACCATTCCCGGTCCCGGCGGCGAGATTTCCATCCGCGTCTACTTGCCAGAGGGTACCGGTCCCTTCCCCGGCTACGTTTACTTCCATGGCGGCGGCTGGGTGATCGGCAACCTGGAGACCTCGGACCCCTCCTGCCGGCTGATCACCAACCGCTCTGGCTGCGCCGTCGTCTCTGTCGACTACCGCCTCGCCCCGGAGCATCGCTACCCCGCCGCCGCCGATGACTCCTACGCCGCCCTCGAATGGGTCGCCGCGCACGGCGCCGAGATCGGCGTTGACCCCACGCGGCTGGCTGTCGGTGGCGACAGCGCCGGTGGCAACCTGGCGGCCGTCGTCGCCCAGATGGCCCGCGACAAGGACGGCCCCGCCATCGGGCTCCAAGTCCTCAACTACCCCGTCACCAACTGCGACTTCACCACGCCCTCCTACAGCGACAACGCGGAAGGCTTCGGCCTGGGCCGCCAAGCGATGGAGTATTTCTGGGAGCAGTACCTCGCCAGCCCAGACCAGGGCACTCAGCCGTACGCCTCGCCCGCGCAAGCCGCGGATCTGTCCGGACTCCCGCTCGCGCTGGTCCTGACGGCCGAGCTCGACCCTCTCCGCGACGAAGGCGAAGCCTACGCACACGCCCTCCAAGCCGCGTCCGTCCCCGTCACCTGCACCCGTTACGACGGCCTCATTCACGGCTTCCTCGGCCAGTCCCACGCCGTGCCCGAAGCCGATCAAGCACACACCCAAATCGCTGACGCGCTTAAAACCGCCCTCGGCTAACGGCAACTCAGCCAACCGGCGGAAGGGAATCCCATGCAAGCAGTAGTCATGCGCGACCGGAAGCTCCTCGTCGACGAGGTCCCCAACCCCGAACCCGGCCCCGGCCAGGCCCTGGTCAAGACCCTGGCCTGCGGCATCTGCGGCTCCGACCTCCACGCGCTCAAGTTCGCGCCGGAGTTCGTCGCCGCCTCCGAAGCCAGCACCGGCATCTTCAACATGGACCTCTCCCGCGACGTCGTCATGGGCCACGAGTTCTGCGTCGAGGTCATCGCCTATGGACCCGACACCGAAGCCCGCGTTCCGATCGGCGAGCGCGCCGCCGCCATGCCCGGCCTCCTCCACGAGGGTCGCAACTACGCCGTGGGCTATTGCAACGAGTTCCCCGGCGGCTACGCGGAGCAGATTCTCGTCACCGCCAACGCCCTCGTTCCGATCCCCGACTCTCTTGCCAGCGAGCACGCCGCCATGACGGAGCCCATGGCCGTCGGGCTCCACGCCGTCCGCAAGGGCAACATCCAGGATGGCGAAGCCGTCGTCGTCTACGGCTGCGGCCCCGTCGGCCTCGCGACGATCGGCGCGCTCAAGCTGGACGGTGTCGAGACCATCATCGCCGGCGACTTCTCCGCCAAGCGCCGCGAACTCGCCACCGCCATGGGAGCCGATGTCGTCGTCGACCCGCGCGAAAAGCCGCTCGCCGCCGCCTACCGCGATGTCCGCGGCGAGGCTCCCGGCGTCATTATCGAATGCGTGGGCGTCCCCGGCATGCTCGATCTCGTCATCCTGGAAGCCCCCGTCAACTCGCGCATCGTCGTCGCTGGCCTCTGCATGCAGGAAGACACGATCCGCCCCGCCATCGCCATCAACAAGGAGATCAACCTGCAGTTCGTCCTGGGCTGGACCGCGCGCGAGTTCATCGACTCCGCCGAAGCGCTATCGAACGGCAAGCTCGATGTCTCACCGCTCGTCACTGGCCGCGTTTCTCTGGATGAAGTCGCTGAAGCGTTCGAGATCCTCGGCAATCCAGAGACTCACGCCAAGATCGTCGTGCTGCCGAACGGGTAGTAGGTTCCGCCGCCATCCTCCCAGCGCGAAGCGCGCGAACCAGGCTCAGCCTGTCTTCGACGCCCGGAACCGGAACCCACCTCGCGGCGACCGCTCTACCATCACGTCCACGAACCCCGCCGCCGACAACCGCCCCGGCAATGCTTCCGGATCGACCGGATTCCGCGTATCGAACAGGTACGCCAGGTTCCAGCGCCACGACGGCGTGCTATCGATCCCCGCGAACGTGCCGCCCGGTTGCAGCACCCGGTGCACTTCGCTGAAGAGCTGATTCTGCCCCTCCGCCGTTGGCACGTGGTGCAGCATCGTCAGGCAGACCGCACCGCTAAACTGGGCATCCTCACACGGCATCGACGTCGCATCCCCCTCCACGACCGTCACGTTCGTGCCACCCATCCGCGCTTCCAGCTTGGCCGCCAGCTTCGGGTCGATCTCCAGGCAGGTCAGCTTGTCGACCTTCGTGCGCAGAACGTCCGTCGTCAGGCCTGGCCCGGGGCCGATCTCCAGCGCGTCGTCGCCCAGGTCGGTGCCGTCCAACGCCCAGGGCAGCACGCCCTTCTCCAACGCTGTGCGCCAGCGCTCCGACCCGCAGTACCAACGGTGATAACGATTCATGACCTATCCGCCCGGCATCTGCTTCTGGAACGTCACCATATCGAAGTAGTCGCGCCAGGCAGCGATCTTGCCGTCGCGCACTTCAAAGACGCCACAGACCGGCAGCGCCACAGCCTGTCCGCCTACCTCGAAGCGATCGATCCGCTCATTGATCACGGTGTCGCCCGCGACCGCCTGATGCACCACCTCCCAGCCCTTCGAGGTCATCGTCTTGGTGTAGGCCAAGGTCGTCTCGATCTCGGCCTTTCCGTTCGAAGGCGGTCCCGGCATGTTGTGATAGACGGCGTCGTCGCTGAAGTAATCCAGCAGCGTCTGAACATCCGGGTGCTCGGCGTCGAACTCCTTGATGAACGCCGTGATCAGGTCTCCCGCCTCGGCCATGGCTACCCCTCCATCTGCTTCTGGAACATCGCCATATCGAAGTAGTCGCGCCAAGCCACGATCTTGTCACCTTCGACTTCGAAGACCCCGCAGACGAGCGCCTCGACCGGCTTGCCTCCGATCTCAAAGCGGTCAATCCGCTCGTTCATCACGATGTTGCCGCTCGCCACCTGATGCGTCACCTCCCACCCCTTCGACGTCATCTGCCCGATCCCCGCCAACGCCTTCTCGATCGCCTCCTTCCCCACGGACGGCGCGATGGGGATGTTGTGATAGACCGCGTCGTCGCTGAAATAGGACAGTAACTTCGCGACGTCCGGCTGCTCGGCGTCGAACTCCTTCACGAACGCGGTGATCAGATCATTGGCATCAGACATGGTGGTCCCCCTAAACGTCTCTCTCGCTACGACTTTGTCTCGGCCAGCTCGGCCATCAGTTCCAGTGCCTCCGGCTGACGCGAATTCACCGTGATCGCCGTCAGCCCGGAATCGGCCCAGGCCTTGTAGCGCTCCCGGATCCGCTCTACCGGCCCCACCAAGCACATCTCATCCACCAACTCGTCCGGCACCTCTTCCAGCGCCTCCGCCTTGCGGCCTGAGAGATACAGATCTTGGATCTGCGCCGCCGCGTCGCTGTAGCCGTATCGCACCATGGTGTCGTTGTGGAAGTTCTTTTCCCGCGCACCCATGCCGCCGACGTACAGCGCGACGTTCGGCTTCTGCATGCGCAGCGCGTCTTGCACGTCGTCGGTGATGATCACCGTGCAGCCGGTCTGGATCGCGAAGTTGTGCCAGCCCTTGTCCGCTCCCGACGCCGTCGCCTTCTCGAAGCCCTCATCCAGCCACGGCCTGTAGTTGTGCATCTGATAGGGCGAGAACCACATCGGCAGCCAACCATCCGCGATCTCCGCCGTCAGCCGGACGTTTCCCGGTCCCAGAGTCGCCAGGTAGATCGGGATATCGGGGTTCATGTGCAGGATCGACTTCAGCGGCTTGCCCAAGCCCATCGACCCCTCGCCCGTGTACGGCATCTGGTACTCGACCCCGTCGATCGAGACCGGCTCCTCGCGCTTGAAGATCGCCCGCAGGATCTGCACGTACTCGCGGATCCGAGTGCCCGGCTTTCCCCAGGGCCGCCCGTACCAGCCCTCCACGACTTGCGGGCCGGACAGTCCCAGTCCGCAGATCACGCGGTCGCCGCCCGCCAGTGCGTCCAGCGTCCCCATCGACATCGCCGTCATCGCCGGCGTCCGCGCCGGAATCTGAAGGATGCCCGTCGCCAGCTTGATCTTCTCCGTCCGCGCCGCGATGTAGGCCAGCGGCGTCAACGCATCCGACCCGTAGGCCTCGGCGCTCCAGACGGAGTCGTATCCCAACGACTCCGCATGCTGAATCATCTCCAGCGGCATCGACATCTGCGCGCCCGAGTAGCCAATCCCAACTCCAAGTTTCATGTGCTTTCCTTCGCTTCTCGATCGCAATCCCTGGAAACGGAGCACCGAGTGGGCTAGACGCTCGCCCGTGCCCCGGTCAGCTCCGCCATCAACTCCATTGCCTCTGGCTGGTTGGTCGTAATCGTGAGGCCGGTCGCGCCGCTGTCTTCCCAGGCCTTGAAGCGTTCCTTGATTCGTTCCACCGGCCCCACCAACGCCCCTTCGTCCAGGTACTCGTCCGGCACCGCCTCCATCGCCTCGGCCTTGCGATGATCCAGGTACAGCTCCTGAATCTGCTTCGCCGCCTCGCCGTAGCCCCGACGCACCATCGTATCGTTATGGAAGTTCTTATTCTTGTGGCCCATGCCACCGACATAGAGGGCAACGCCCGGCTTCATTTGGCGGAACGCCTCCCGCACGTCGTCCGTGATGATCACGTTCACACCGGGCTGAATCTCCAGGTCCTTGATCGACTTCCCGCCCCCGGCCCGCTCGAACCCGGTGTTTAGCCACGGTTCAAACGTCGGCATCGACCCGGGCACGAAGCCCATCGGCAGCCAGCCGTCGGCGATTTCCGCCGTCAGCTTCACATTGACCTCGGTGCCGGTGCCCAGCCAAATCGGGATATTGGGATTCATGTGCAGGATCGACTTCAGGGGCTTGCCAATCCCCATCGCGCCCTCGCCCTCGAAGGGGAGCTGGAACTCGCGCCCCGCGTACGACACCGGCTCTTCGCGACGCCAGATCGCGCGGATGATGTCGCAATATTCGCGGATGCGCCGGTTCGGCTTGCCCCACGGCTGCCCGTACCAACCCTCCACGATCTGCGGGCCCGAGACGCCGATGCCCAGGACCATGCGGTCACCGCCGGCCATCGCATCGATCGTCGCCGCCGTCATCGCCGCATTCGCGGGCGTTCGCGCCGCCAATTGGATGATCCCCGTGCCCAGCCGGATCCGCTTCGTCTGCGCCGCAATGAACGCCAGCGGCGACAATGCGTCCGACCCATAGGCCTCGGCCGTCCACAGCGAGTCGTAACCCAGCTCTTCGGCCTGGAGGATCTTTTCCATCGGGACATGCATCTCGGCCCCGGAATAGCCCACGCTGATTCCTAGCTTCATACGGTCGGCCATCGTTCACTCCTCTTCACGGTGCTCGCCAATTTCGGCAGGCAGTTCAGCGCCCCGCGCCATCGGCGCGGTTTCGCGCCGCCATGTCATAGACGCGGCTTAGCACGCCGCGCCCTTGGCGCGGCATTAACGAAGCTCGATCTGGCCGTTAGGCCCTTGGATCGTCGCGACCATGCCCGGGCGTTCGGCCTTCTTCACGTTGATTGGCTGCCCCACCGCCTCCAATGACTTGAGCACCATCTCCGGGTCCGGGTGCTCCCCATGAAACTCCACCAACTGGCAGCCCTGCGCCCCAGTGTCGGACGGGTGCTTGCCATCTTCAGAAACCCGTCCCCAGTCGATCAGGAACGGGACGAGGCCCCCTTCCGGGCCGGGCTGCGCCATACGCACCGTCAGGGTCCAGGCCAACGTCGTGCCATCCGGCAACTCCCGGCTCAGCGGCAGCGCCTGGCCCATGTCGTAGCCCGCCGCCCGCGCGGCCTCCACTTTGGCTTCGAGATCGGTGTCCTTCGCGGCCCACGTCGTCAGGCGAGGCGCCGTCAGCCCATCCAACCCAAAGGGGCGCGGCTGCGTCGGCGGGTCGGCATCGGGGTCCGGCCCGATTACCTCCACGTAGGCTCCCCCGCCGAGGCTCAGAATGTGGTTGAAGGCCGCCATCTGCGCGAACCGCCCCCCCAACGTTGGGCGCACGCCTAGTCGCTGCTCCAGATCGTCGCAGGCAGCTTCAACATCCAACACGGCATAGACCAGATGATCGAGCATGGCGCCCTCCGTCTCGAACAAGCGTCTCAACGAACCTCATGAACCGGACGGCAGTATAGGCCCGCTTCCCTTCCCCTCGTCCCTTCCTTAGGCAGAACCCCCGTCCGCCAGCTCGGCAGAGCTCCCCGACCAATGGCGAAGACCTGTGCGTACAAAGGAAACCGGCCTCAGGCTCAACCGTTACGCCGTGTGGGCCTGGACGAACTCCTCCTTCACCGACTCCAGCATCGCCGGGTCGGTGAATAGATCGACCGCCGTCATCGCCATCGCCTTCGACGCCGTCAAGGTCTCCGCATGCGCCTCGGAGGTCGCCGCCGCGCCCGTGAACCCCGCCGTGTGGTTCCCCTCCTTCGTGTGGATGCCGAACATCGGATGGATCGACGGCACCACGTGGCTAACGTTCCCCATATCCGTGCTCGCCCCACCGAAGGCCAGGCTCTGCACCTTGGTCGGCATCGACTTCCCCAGCGCACCGATGTTCTCGACATACGACTCCGCCATCAGGTCATTCGTCGTCAGGTTGCTGTAAGGATGGCCGACCCACTCGTACTCCAGCCGACAGCCCGTCGCCACGGCGGCCCCTTCGAAGCAGGCCAGCACGCGTTCCTTGAGGTCGTTGAGAATCTCATCGTTCTTGGCGCGCACATAGAAGTCCGCCAGCGTGTAGTCCGGGATGATGTTGGGCTTCTCCCCGCCCTGACGGATCACGCCGTGCACGCGCGAGTCCGGCGTCATCTGCTGGCGCAACATGGAGATGCCGTTGTAGGCCTGCACCAAGGCATCGAGCGCGTTGAGCCCCTGCCACGGCAAGGCCGCAGCGTGGGCATTGCGGCCGAGGAATTCCACCTTCAACGCCTGAATCGCGTTCATGTTGACCCAGGCGCCATCGCCCGGCGCTGGGTGCAACATCAACGCCGCATCGATCGATTCGAACGCGCCGGCGTCGATCATCTCCACCTTGCCGCCGCCCCCCTCTTCCGCCGGCGACCCCAGCACCACGATCGTGCCGTTGCCGTCGCCCAAAGCTTCCTTGAGGGCCAAGCCCGCGGCCACCCCTGAAATCGCGATCAGGTTGTGCCCGCAAGCGTGCCCAATCCCGGGCAGCGCGTCGTACTCCGAAAGCACGGCCAACCTCGGTTCGCCGCTCCCCGCCGTCGCCACGAACGCCGTCTCCATCCCGTAGGCGCCGCGCTCCACATCGAATCCCTGTTGCTCCAGGTAGTCGGTCAAAACCTGGTGCGCGTGGACCTCTTCGTAGTTCAGCTCCGGGTGCGCATGAATGTCCAAGCTGAGCGCACGCAGATCCTCGGAGACCGCGTTGATCGCGTCTTGTACCTTCTGCTTCATCGTCGCCGCTTGTGCTGAGTCCGCCATGGTCATTCCTCCTGCAATATTTTATTCGCGAACGAACCCGTTCGCCTCGGTTAGTTCGAGGGAACCAGGGTCAACGACAAGGAACCGTCGCCACCGTAGTCCTCCGGCCGCGTACTCATCGACCAGTACTCGCCCTTCAGCCACGGCTCGATCCCGTCCTGATAGTGCGGCGAGCCAGGATGTCCCGACTGTCCCGGCGGCAAGATCCAGACCGACTTCGCGAAGTCGTCCAGATCGATGATCTGCCGGTACGACACCCCGGACGGCGCCCGGTAGTCGCGCAAGTCCACCGAGGCCGCGAACACCGTGGAACCATCCCCACCCACCGGCACATCGGCGATGTTGAACGTCTCATCGTGCGGCGCTTCACGACCCAGATTGTGTACGAAGCGCTGCCGGTGTAGCGCCCCCCAGCTCCACGACTGCGGGTCCTCGCCTTGCTCCGCGTGCAGCTTGGCCGTCGCCTCGCGCAGCGCCTGGTTCACGACGTCGCTCCACGACCGCCCGCGCGTCTCGGGGTTCAGATCCAGGAGGCCCGTGTTGTCATCTGTCATCTGCTCTAGCACCTTCGACGATGGCCACGTCCGCCACAGCGCTGCCGCCGTCGACCCGCCCGGCAGGTCCGACACGAAGGCGTAGAGCCGCTTCATCAAGGCCACACCCGTCGTCTGGTAGAGAGCCGCCGCCGCCGAGTCCGGAGCCAGCACACCGTCCCAGTCCTTCAGCATGTCGGCGTAGGGCTGCAGCTCCTCCGCCACCTGCATCTTCTCCAGCGCCGCCTGGAATATCGGTGTCGCCATAGAGAAGCGGTCCGTTTGCATACGTTGGAATCCCGCTACGTCGAAGGCGTCGTCCTCTTTCAGCATGGTCTCGATCCGCCATGCCCGCCACGGCGTCCCGCCGCCAATCCAATGCGGGTAGGTCTCATCGACGACGCGGTTGTTCGCGGTCGCCACGTAGTGCGTCTCCGGATTCAGCGAACTCGGCAGTTGCTCGAACGGAATCGACCCTTGCCAGTCGTAGTCGCCCGACCAGCCGGGCACCGGCACGGGGTTCGCGCCACCATGCTTGCGCAGCGGGATATCGCCCACGAGCTGGTAGGCAATGTTGCCTTGCGTGTCGGCCACAATCTTGTTCATCGGCGGCCCCACCCAGGTCGACTGGGAATCCACGTACTCGTCGACATCGCGCGCCCGGAACGACCCTGGCAACGTCTCGAAGGTGCGCAGGACCTCGTGCCCCGTCCACTGATGCGCCAGCGCCGGCCCCTCTTCCCCCGGCCCGCCTGCCACCACAGGCCCATGCTTCGTCACCAAGATCTGTTCGCGCAGCGGTTCGTCCCGGCCTTTGACCGCGATCTCCTCGTCCCAGACCTCCGGCGCCAACCATTCCCCTTCGTGTTCGTAGAGGCTGTAGTCCTCGTTGAAGCGCTCCACGAACAGGTCCGATACGTCGGCGATTGCGTTCGTCACCGACCACGCGACCTTGTGGTTGTGCCCGTACATCAGCATCCCCGGCACCCCTGGAGTCGAGGCACCGATCACATCGAACTCGCTGTGCGTCAGGTGATTGAGATACCAAACCGGCGCGATCTGCACGACGGCGTGCGGGTCCCCCGCCAGCAGCGGCTTGCCGCTCGCCGACTTCTCCCCACTCACCGCCCAGTTGTTCGACCCCACGCCCTCCGTCGTCAGCCCCACCAACTCCTGTGCCTGCCGCAAAATCTCCGCCAGCTGCGAGCCAATGTTCTCCGCGTCCGCCCCCGTCGGCACCACGACCGGCGCGCCGCCCGGATACTCCGGCTGCAACAGCGACACTGCGTCCTCGCCGTACTTGGCGTGGATCGACCCCGCCAAGATCTTGTTCGTGAAATCGGCCATCTGCGTGAAAGTGATCACGCGCCACACGGCGATGCTGTCCTCCGGCGTCCACCAGTCGGGTTGGATACCCAAGACCTGGAACTCCGGCGGCAGATCGTCGAACGACGCGATCGCCGCGTTCACCCCATCGGTGAACCAGCGCACGATCTTGCGTGCATCCGCGCCAAGTAGTAGCCAGTCACGCTCCGAATGTCGCTGGATGCCCAAACGGCGGTAGAACCGGTCGACCGGAATCAGCGCCTCGCCCAAAATCTCCGACAGCGTCCCTCGCGCGAAACGACGGAAGCGCTCCAACTGCCAGAGCCGATCCTGGCCATGGCAGAACCCCTGCGCGAACCAGACATCGTGTTCCGATTCCGCTGTGATGTGCGGGACCCCGTGCGCATCCCGCACGATCGACACCGAGCCGTTCAGCCCCTGGATCTGGATCTCCCCCTCATGCTGTGGATGGCCGCTGCCCCGCAGCTCCCCCGGTGTCTTCTCAGTCATCGCCTACTCCTAAGTCTTCAGCCTGCCTAGACCGGCTCCCCCACTCCAAACTCTCCCATCGCAATCTCACCCCACCCTCGTTGCCCCACTCCCGCGCGCCCACAGGGAACCCGGCTCAGCCGGTTAGCCAGTGAACTCGCCACCGTCGACCGGCAACACCTCGCCCGTGATGTAGCTCGCATCCTCCGACAGCAAGAACGCCACCGTACTCGCGATCTCCTCCGGCCGCCCCTTCCGCCCCAACGGCGTCCCCGCCAGCATGAACCGCTCGGCGCGCTCGTCCGACCCCAAACCCGCGGTCATCGGCGTATCGATCAGCCCCGGCGCGATCGCGTTCACCCGGATCGTGTACCGGGCCAACTCCACCGCCAGCGTCTTCGACATCATCGCCACGCCGGCCTTCGTTACTGAATAATCGCTCAATCCCGACCGCGGCTGGAACCCAGCAATCGACGACACATTCACGATCGCCCCACCCGTTCCCCGCTCCACCATCCGACGCGCCACCGCCCGGTTCGTCAGCATCACGCCCGTCAGATTGACCGCCAACACCTTCTCCCAATGCTCCAACGGTCGGTTGATCAGCAGCGATGCATCCCCTTGCGTCGTCAGCCCGGAATCGGGCGAATCGTCCGACGACACGTACGCCGCGTGCGAGATCCCCGCCGCCGCGAACAGCAAGTCCACGTGCCCAAAGTCGTCGACCGCCATCTGCGCCAGCGCCTCGCAGTCGGCTTCCTTCGTCGTATCCGTACGACGGAACGCCGCTCGACGCCCCAGCTTCGTCACCTCCTCCACCACCTCCTGTCCCCGCGCCTCATCCAGGTCGCCCACCACGATGTCCGCGCCCTCTTCCGCCAAGCGCAACGCCGTCGCGCGGCCCAGGCCGCTCGCGCCCCCCGTGATGACCGCCACCTTGTCGTCGAATCGCATTGCAACACTCCTTCACTCGCGCGGCAGGATATCGCACCCAGCCGGTGAAGGGAGTGTCTGCGCGCCTCCATCGCTCCGAAGTCCGAGACGGACTCTCGCCTTACGAACCCCTACTCCGACATCCCCGGCATCTCGACCGGCGCGTAGTAGTAGTCATCTCCCAACGCATCGACGCGCGCCCAGAACTCCGGCCCGCCCGACTTGCCGACCTCTTCCAGGTCCGCCGTCTGCCGCCAGAAGTTCCACGACTCCGGCCGCAGCCGGATCGCCTCTTGCAAGAAGCCGTCACCCTCCGCGACGTTCCCCTGCTGCCGCAAGTACTGCCCCAAGCGGAAGTTGGCGTTCGCCCAGGCCACGTCGTCGCTGGGCGCCTGCATCCGGCTCCGCACCTCGTCAGCGTCCCAAGCGAACTCGCTGTCGGCACCCTTCGACGCCCAATCGCGCAGCGCACTCACGTACACGCTGCGGTCGTTCTGGGCCCGCTGCATCTGCTTCTCCGGCATCGCAAACGTCGTCCGGTCCATCTCGCGGAACCCCTCGTTCGTCCCCGACGCCTCCGTCGGCCGCACGATCTGCCCGGACTCGTCGATCCAGACCGCTTGCGGCACATTGACCATGTTGTAGAGGTCGGCCACGTGATGCTCGGGGTCGATCACGCAGACATACTCCGCCTTCGCCTCCTCAATCCAGGGGCGCGCCGCCTCCGCTCCGCGGCTGTCCATCGCCACCGCGATCACCATGAAGTTGTCGTCTTGGACGTCGGCGTAGAGCTCCTGCCACACGGGCAGGTCCATCCGGCATCCTCACCAAGAGGCCCAGGTTGTGAGGAACACTTTCTTGCCGCGATGGTCCGACAGCGAATGCAACTTGCCATCCAGGTCGGGCAGCGTGAAGTCGGGTGCCTGCAACGACTCCAACTGCGCCGCCCGCGACGACGCCGGCTCGCCCAGCATCCACACCGAGCCCGTGCCATCGTGCAATGCGGGCCGCTCCATCCGCCGCCAGAAGGCCGCCACATTCACCGCACCATCGCCATGGGAATCGTCCCGCACAAACTGCGACTCGTGACCAGGAGGAACCGGTGTGCAGAGGTCGTTCAGGCAGAGCCCTTCCGGCTTCAACGCCCAGCCCGTCGCGCCCTCAACCTCGGATGTGGAAATCCACAATGCATCGCCAGAACCGTCTCCCTCCACGCCCTCCACCACACCGCGCTCTGTCAGAACCGTAACCATCGTTGACTCCCCAATCGGCGTGATCGGACTCTGCCTTTTTTTAGCAGGGAGACGCCGCATCGAGAGAATACTACGCAGAACCCCGGTGCATCCAAGCAAACCTCGCTTAGCGAGTCTGCCCCGTGTAGAACGACGACTCGTCCGACGCCAAGAACAGCGCCGCGCCGTGTAGCGCAACTAGCGCTACCCAGTAAACACGCCGCCATCCGGATGCAGAATCTGCCCGGTGTAGAACGACGACTCGTCCGACGCCAAGAACAAGGCGGCGTTCGCCACCTCCATCGGCAGCCCGAACCGCCCCATCGGCGTCATCGCCATCCAACGTTGCTTGACACTCTCGTCCGCCCGGAAAACCGCGGTCATCGGCGTCTCGATGAACCCTGGCCCAATCGCGTTGACGCGGATGTCGAACCGCGCGAACTCCAGCGCGAACGACTTTGACAGCATCCACACCCCCGCCTTCGACACGCAGTACTCCGGCGACCCCGCGCCCGGATGCCGCCCCGCGATCGACGAGATATTTATGATCGACCCACCATTCCCCAGCGCCATCATCTGCCGCGCCGCCGCCCGGTTGGTCAGCATCACCCCGGTCAGGTTGATGTCGATCACCTTCTCCCACATCTCCACCGGCCGGTTCGTGATCAGCCCCTCATCCGGCTCTTGGTAGCGACGCCGCATGAGCTCCTCGTCCGGGGCCGCGTTGCCGCTGTCGTAGGAGGCGTGCGAGACGCCAGCCGCAGCCACACAAATGTCCAACCGACCAAGCTGGTCGACCCCCGCCTGCGCCATCGCTTCGTTCTCCGCCTCCACCCTGGTGTCGGTGCGGATAAAGGCTGCCCGCTGCCCTAGCGCCTCCACCGCCGCGACCGTCTCCGCGCCTCCCGCTTCATTGATGTCGGAGACCAACACGTCGGCGCCTTCGCCCGCGAACAGCTCCGCGCAAGCGCGGCCGATCCCGCTTGCTCCGCCGGTAATCAGCGCCACGCGTCCTTCAAGGCGACCCATCCACGCTCCCCTTTCGCTCAGCGAGCTTCCGCCCATCGGATGCCCGTCCGATTGTAAGCGAAAGCGGGGAGCGCCCACCGACTCGGCTGCCGATCAGGCGCCCCAGGGAACCGGCTGCGGTCGGTTTGCGGAAAGGCTCGTGCTAGCTCGAGGCCCCTAATCGACCGCGGCGACCTGCCCACCGTCGGCAACGATGTGCGTGGAGTTGATCCACATGCCCGCTGGGCTGGAGACGAAGCCAATGATCCGCGCGATCTCTTCACCAGTGCCCAACCGACCCAGGGGGATGGCCTTCTCGACCTTGGCGTAGAAGTCCGGGTTTTCGATCTTCCGCGTGTCCCACGATCCGCCTGGAAAGTGGACGGCGCCTGGGGAAATCGCGTTGGCCCGAATACCTCGTCTGCCCAGGCTCTGCGCGAGATCGTTGGCATAGGCCCGCATAGCCGCTTTCGCCGGTCCGTACGAGCTCCGTCGCCCGAAGAAATACCCTGACGCCATCGAGCCCACGAACGTGATACTGGCGGAGTCGCTCTCCTCCAGTGCCGGGATCGCTTCTTCAACCGCCACCACGCCCGCCATCATGTCCACCCGGAAGCTGCGCTCCCAGCCCGCTTCATCGCCCTCCATGTCAAAGCCGCTGGCGTTGTGCACCAGGATGTCGACACCCCCTAGCGCCTCGATTGCCGCCCGCACGAAGGCCTTTGTCGCCTCGCCATCCTCAAGATCGGCGGCCTGGGCAAAGACCGTTCCCTCGCCCATCGCCTGCAAGGCCGCGCGCGCCTCCTCCACTCCCTCTGCACCTCGCGCGCAAATCGCCACGGATGCGCCCTCGCGTCGCATGAGCTCCGCCGTAAATCGACCAATGCCCCGGCTCCCGCCGAGAATAATCGCCTTCTTGCCCTTGAGACCGAGATCCATGCTGCCCTCTTCTATGAGTATCTGCTGTGAAGATTCTTTGTGGGTGTGGCCGCAGCATAGGTCGCGACCGGAACACGGAACATCGGTCGACCAGCTCAAGCCCGATCGCTAAGGAACCTTCCGCCTAGGGCCGACCGTTCCGCCACACAGGCTGTTCAGGACGACGACAGGGCGTCACCACGTTCAAAGAGAATCACGTCCCAGACGCGGCCGCTCTCTGCAGCCGTCTGTTCGAAGCCGTGCTGCCCGGCCTCGGCGATCATCCCCTCCTTCGAGTGGACGAATACCCGAAAGGCGCTGCGTCTCAGCCGAAACCAGAGGTTCGCCAGCGCCATCCCCGCCCGCAGCAACCGCTTCTCACGCGGCACCGTAATGACGACGCGCGATCGTGCGTGGCTACATGCGGCGCCCAAGAGCGCCGGCATGTCCGGATAGCAGCAGATCACCCGATTCAGGACGACGATATCCGCGGCCGACAACTCATCGTTCATGGCAACGAAGTCGCCTACGCGGCGGTCCACGCGGTCTTCCAGGTCTGCTTCGGCGAGAAGCTCCTGGGCCACCGGCTCGTACTCGGTTGATAGCTCGACGCTGACTATGCGATCGGCACCGGCCTTCAACAGCTCAACCTGGAGCGCACCAACCCCGCCACCAACCTCAAGGACGGTTGCCCCGTCGAGGGGCTCAGTCGTCAGGAACGAGACCATCTGCGCAGACTGCCCATCCAACCCCTTCTTGCGGTAGGCGTTCGCCTTCTTGCGCGCGCGCTTGCCGTTGAACATCCCTGCGTAGTCGGACTGGCAACAATCGTTCATGGCTCACCCCCCATGGGCTCACCATACCAGTCGATCGGGGGGGGCTCCGAGTCGATCGGAACGAACGACTCGTCAATCATCGCCTCCGGAACTACATTCCGCGGAGTCGACGATCTACTCGGGGCGAAGGCCTACTCGGCGATGGTCTGGCGGCCCGGAGGATCCTCGGGCCGGAGCCCCTCAGCCAGGACAGCGAAGACGCGCTGGGCCTTCGCTTCGGCTTCTTCACGCGGCAGCCGCGCCGCCTCCGTCAGCAGCCGGTCCTGCACGATCTGGATCAGCTCCGCCGCGGCCCATGAATCGAGACTCGCCCGGAAGACGCCGCGCTCCTGCCGCTCGCGAACGTTCAAAACAATCGTCTCTCGACGCCGGGCGCGCGCTTCGATGTCCAGATCGGCGAGCTCAGGTTCGGTCCGCTCCAAGAGCCGGCTCTGCTCCGCCAAGCGCACGGCGTCCACATGCTCAGCGTTCCACGCCGCCATCGCACGGAACGACGCCATCAAGGCCCCTTCCGCCGACACGCCCTCCGCCGCCGCCGCACGCAGTGCGGGCATGAGCCCCGCCTCCAACTGCGCGTCCAACGCCGCTCGGAACAGCGCCATCTTGCTTGCAAAGTGCCCGAAGATGCCTCCCCGACTCAGACCCGTGGCAGCTTCCAGATCACGCACCGTCGTCCGGTCGTACCCCTTTTCCGCGAATACGCGGCCCGCATCAGAAAGAATCCGCCGCCGCCTCTCCTCCAGGGCTTCCGTACTTAGCTTGGGCATGCAGTCTCGTCTCCGCCAGGAATCGTCAAAACCGTACGGACGTATTCTACGATACGGATCGGGTTCCCGAATAGAGTGCAGTGACTTGACAAAGAAAACGACCGTACGTTATTGATATTTCCAACGGAACACAACCGTACGGTTTACGACCGAGAGGGCAGATCGATGACAGGCATTGCAGCAGTAGAACAAGCGACCGTCGCAACACAAAACGACATCTCAATCACGGCCGATCAGTGGTTTGCGCAAGGCGAGCGAGTGCCCTTCAACCCCGACTCACGCGAGATCGGTGGAGCCGCCGGGTCTGAGTCGATTCACGTTTGGCAGCGGATCGTCCTCGGCGACCGCCCAAATCCCTCCGCCACCTGGACCACCTTCCTCCCGGGTTTCCCAGACGGCTCCTACGGCTGGGCCAAGGTGGACCAACACCTCTCCCACGACGGCATGGCACCCAAGCTCTTCCTCGAATATGTCGGGCAAGGCGACTCGGACAAGCCAGCCAAATACCCTTATGGCTCCATGGAGCGCGCCGACATGGTGGAGGCCTCGTGGAAGGCGCAGGGGGTTCGCACCACCTTCATCGTGACCTTCGATTTCTCCTCCCTAGTCGCCCTAGAACTCCTCAGCCGCCAACAGGAGCGGCTCGAACGTGGCGCACAACTCGAGACCCGGATCGAGGGCGTTCTCATGGCCAACGGCGGCCTCTTTGCCGACGCGCACAGCCATCCGTGGTGGACCACGCCAACGCTCAACTCGCCGCTGGGCGGAGTGATCACCTGGACCGGCCAGCGACTTCAGTTCGTGGCCAACCCGCTACTCAAGTCGTTGTTCTCCAAGGAGTACCAGGTCGGTGCTGACGAGCTAGACGAGATCTACGCCGCCGTCAGCCGTCGCGATGGATTCCGTTTCCTCAGTCGCGCGGCAGGTTTCCGTCCAGAGCACCAGGCGCAATACGCGGAACGTTGGGATCTGCGTCGTCTCTTCCTGGCCATGAGCGACTCCGTCTCGTTCCACATTGTGGGGAGTGAGGGCGACATCTTCGAGCCGGACCAGATCGTTAAAGCCCGGGAACGCCTCGCGGATCTCGGGCTCGATATCCGCACGGTTCCCGGCGGCCACCTGACGACGGCTGAGGAACCAGAGCAGTTAGCACGAATTATCGAAGAAGTCGGGCCGGATTCCCGTCTGCCTCGTGCTACGCGATAGGCCCAATCCCTCAGAAGCACTCCGACAAGATCCGCCTCACAGTAAGGAGCCGAAAATGACCGACCTCACGACGCTACTGAATCGCAACGAGAAACAGGCCGCACAGTTCCAGGCGGGAAGACTCCAAATCCGGCCGCGCCTCTCCACGATCGTCCTCACTTGCCTCGACGCCCGCGTCGATCCGGCACATCTCTTCCAACTTGAACCCGGCGATGCCCTCGTCATACGCAACGCCGGTGGCCGGTTTACTCCCGCCGTCATGAGGGACCTCGCCGTCCTCGGGGTCTTGGCGGCGAACCTTCCCGGGAACAACCGTCCCACCCCTCCGGACCTCGCCATCCTGCATCACACGGATTGCGGCATGGCTCGCATGGCCGATCCGCGCATCCAGCAGCAGGTGGCACAACGCCTCGGCCTGGCCAACTCGGAGGTCGCCGCGATGGCCGTCGTGGATCCCGCGCTGACCGTGCGTGCCGACATCGAGAAGCTGCGCAACACATCCGCTGCTCCGGACGCCCTGGTCGTCGCCGGTCTCGTCTACGACGTAACCACGGGCAAGGTCACCGAAATCGTAGAGCCGACTTCGCTCCGCCGCTCAAGGGAAGCCGAAGCGAGCCGGTAAATTCGCTAG
>Ga0114996_10001693_pt1 | contig 29284 bp, 26 predicted proteins | sample ArcticOcean_MG_C_4_FD_87039 | JGI IMG/M metagenome (GOLD analysis project Ga0114996, IMG submission 87039) | Marine microbial communities from western Arctic Ocean - ArcticOcean_MG_CB4_134 | ecosystem: Environmental > Aquatic > Marine > Oceanic | place: Arctic Ocean: Canada Basin | collected... | reverse complement strand
CGCCAGGTCCAGGTGGTCATCGAAGGGCTCACGGACTTGCGAAAGAAAATCCTCCTCCTCTTCGGCCAAAAGGTATGCCAGATATATCAAATTCCTTACACTTCAGCCTGCTCAATGTGAGTTATAAGGGCATATTGTTTCATTTCAGGGGTTTAGCCAAATACTAACTAGGCTTACTTAAAGAAATAGTTCGCACACATGCTGACCGAACAAGAAATCCAACAAATCTGCCGTAAGTATTCCATTACCTGCGCCCTTTGCAGTACACCCAATGAATACTATCGCCTCAAACGCGACATGGTTCGGCCGGCCAAGAGTGAGGGGGACGGGCACCCACTGACTTGGCGCTGGGGCAAGTCAGGCTTTGATTCGGTAGACCCCAAACAATTCTTTTTGGGGGTCTGTCAAAAGTGTTTCTACGCCGGCGATCTCGAGGACGCCGACTTTCGCAAGTCCGGCGATGCTCCCGACAAATTTAAGGATGGCCTCTCTGCCGAAGCCGTTCAGCAGATGATGACCTGGAGTTCAACGGGCAAGGGCATCACTCAATCTCTTGGTAAGCGGATCAAGGAAGAAGATCTAATGGGCAGTATCCTAGCCCAATTTCATTTAGGTGTATTTACCCAGTGCTTGTCTAGCAATCTGCCCTCTGGGGCCATTGCGCGATATTATCTGCGTATAGCCTGGCTCTACCGCGACAAAGATACGTTTTATCCGGAGGCCGATCTGGATAAAATTACTGCCAGTATGGGGAAATTGCAGGAGCGCTGGGCAAAAGGTTTGCCCGAACACAAGGATTACCCGGCCAAGCCTGAATTGGCTCTAAGCGAGATTGATGCTTTGCGACTGGCCAGGACCTATTTTGGGCGCAACTACGAGATGTTGCGAGAAGCTAAAGTCGAAGACGAATTGCGCCTGCGCAATTTGTTGGCGGAAGTTGGATTCCGCCTATATGAGTTGACCTCAGACGATGAAGATTATCAAATAGCGTCAAGTTTTTTTAGCGGAACAATACAGCAGTGTATCAGTATCGTTTCTGACAAGAGCATTGTGGGTGGCATGGTAAATCGTGCTCGCGAGGTATTAGAAAAGGCCGGGGAGAGAGGCAGGGAATTGCGCGCTTTGCAAAAGAGTAGGGGAGGGAAGGGTGAAGAGGTGGAGGCGCCCAATGGCGATGTCAAAACGCCAAAAAAGAAAAGCAATAAAACTGCCAAAGGAGAAAATGGCGAAGCAGTTCCCCCAAAAAGTAAAAATAGCTCAAAAAAAGAACCAGGAAGCAAGAAAAAAATAGCTACTCCGGTAGAGGCCGTCGTCGTTGAGTCGGATGGACAGCAGCGCAATTTGGATCAAGCTACGCGGCAGATCAATCTTCTCACAGAAGAGTTAGAAGAATTGAAGAGCCGAATAGGAGAGATGGAAGAAGACAATAAAAAGTGGCGACAATTAGCCGGTCGGGATGTGCTCACTGGGCTGCCGAACAAAACCATGCTCTTCCGTCTCGTATTGCCCAAGGTGCTTGGCAAACTTGAGGAGACGGGGCCTTTCTCTTGTATGGCGATTTCTCTCGAGCAGGTCGCGCAGGTCAATCAGATGCACGGTTGGCAGATGGGAGATCGCATGCTAAAAGAGTCTTCCAAAGGCCTGCGCCGCTTAGCCAGCGAGGGTGAGGAACTTTACCGTTTGGATGGTGCCAACTTTGTTCTGGTGGGGCCCATGTCCAATAATGATGCGCGCAAGCGAGCAACGGAAATGCGGCGGCGTTTGGCCGGGGCTAGCGTACAGGTCGACCAAACGCAGTTTCCTCTTGTTTCGACCCTGGGTGTTGTGACGGCCGAGCGCATGGTGGGCAAATCCATGGCCGAGTCGGCCAACCGTATCTATCAGGCCCTACTTATGGTTCTTTATAAAGCCAAGGAAAAGGGGGGCAATACCGTAGAAATTTATTCACAGACTAAATTTTGATATTCGTTTATTGGAGCTAAACCAGGAGGAGACGATATGGAGAAATGGGCAACGGGCATATTCACATCCATCCACGGTGGTTTGGGCGCCGGTTTGGACGCCGTAAACGAATTGGGCGTATCGACTGTTCATTTGCACACCCCTACCGCCGAATATCGCACGCCGGATCGCACGGCCGAGATCCGGGATCAATTCGCCCAAGCTGGTATCGAAATTACCGTGGTATTTATCGGTTTTGAAGACGACGATTATACGACGCCAGAGATTGTCAAAGAGACTGTGGGCCTCGTACCCCAAGAGCGCCGGGCGCGTCGCCTGCAGGAGACATTGGAAATCTCCGATTTCGCTCGCGCTTTGGGCGTTGATGCCATTGGAATGCACCTGGGTTTTGTGCCGACGGATCCAGCGGATGCGGACTTTGCTGCCGTAGTAGAGGTCACTCGCCAAGTCTGCGATCGCTGTGCCCAAAATGGCCAACATTTTAATCTAGAGACTGGTCAGGAAACCGCTGCTGAACTCCTATCTTTCATTCGAGCTGTCGAACGCGAAAATCTGGCCGTAAATTTTGATCCGGCCAATATGATCCTCTATGGCGCTGGTGAGCCTATAGAAGCCCTTGATAAAGTCGGAGCATATGTCAAGAGTGTACACTGCAAAGATGCCAGCAAGACTCGCCAGTCGGGCCAACCCTGGTATGAAGATGCTCCCCTGGGTAAGGGCGATGTGGGTATCGAGGCTTTCCTGCGCAAACTCAACGATCTGGGGTACGAGGGACCGCTAACAATCGAACGCGAGTACGCGCCGGATCAAGCCGGAGATATCAAAGAAGCGTTAAATTTGCTAGAAAATCTGCGCGGAAAAATATTGGGCCGCTAATATGGCGAGTAACTCATTACAGACAAGAATATTCTAGGATGTCTACTTCCTTGAATAACTAAATGCTGAGAGGATATATTGGCAAGTTTCGCCGAGTCCCCTGGGGAAAAATAGCCAAAGATACATTGCGCGCAACCTATCAGCACGACTGTACGGATGCCGCTGCTGCTATGGCCTTTGACTTTGTTTTTGCCATTTTTCCAGGTCTTCTTGTGCTCACCGCCCTCATGGTTATCATGGGGATTTCCCCCGATGCCTTTAAAATACTGTTAGACGATATTGGCATAATAATGCCTGGTGCGTTGCTAGAAATTGTAGAAGATAATATTGAACACCTCTGGGGTTCGTATCAGAGTTTGTTTTTTATTGGTATTTTAGGCGTATTCTGGCCTGCATCCGCTAGCATGTCGACGACTATGAGTGCCTTAAATCGGGCCTACGATACTACTGAACAGCGATCTTTCTGGCATCGGCGCATATTATCTGTAGTGTTAGTGGTCAGTTTGGGCATGTCGCTGGTTTTTCTGTTTAACTTAATTGTCTTCAGCGAGCAAATTGAGGCCTGGTTACGCTCTCAGTGGGATTTTACCCGCGATGTGCCTTCGTTGGTGGGCATATCGCGCAGCATGGCCGGAATTTTTGGCACGGTGATGGTAACGGCTTGTATTTACCGTATTGCTCCCAATTTAAGACAGCGCTGGATAGATGTCTTGCCCGGCAGCGTCCTGTTCTTTGTTTTGTGGACGTTTATTGCTGGAGGATTTAAGTATTATGTGCAAAGTTTTAGTTATTATAACGTAGTGTCGGGGGTGCTCGGCGGTGTCATAGTCCTCTTGCTCTCTGCTTATTTAGTGGCGTTTACTTTGCTATTAGGTGGCGAGTTGAATGGTGCCTTGTTTCGTTGGCGGAGCCACTTTAACGTTGCAACCTGATACGACAAACCACTTGACTAAAAGAGGTCCACTCATTAGGTTGGGCGCTTATATTTTAGTATTTGGCGAATGACTAAGAAGGAGGCAGGGAAATATGAAGAAACTAGCTTTGTTTACCTTAGTGCTGCTGCTGCTGGCGGGTTGCGAAAAGAAAGATGAACTCGGACCGTATGTGGAGCAGATTAAACCCCTTGAAAGGTATCATCAGACTTTCGTACAGTATAGGAAATACCTGGCCTCTGAGGAGACCGAGGAAAAGGCGTATGACCTGAGAAAGGTAGTAGAAAATTACAAAGCGGATTTGAAAAAGATACCCAGACCAAAGGACAAGAAGGTGGGGTCGCAGCACAATGCGATCCTGAGAGTGCTGGATCAGAGGATTTTGCGTAGGCTGTCCGATCCACAAGACAATACAATCCCAGGGCAATTCATACTTGATGGAAGGAATCGCATCAGAGATATCGAAGAATTCATCACAACGAGCTATTATGCCAACCTAGAGAAACTCTGGAGAGATTCCGACCAGACCGAACCCTTTCCCCTCAAATGGCCGGAAGGGGAATGAAGCGAATTTCGCTCAACCGTATTTTAATTATCGCCTGATGTGTTATAACAGTCCTTCCCTTTAGGGGAGGGCTGTTTTTATATGGGTATGGGGACCGTGTACAGGACAACGACAACCCGAGAGACGATTCTCGAATACGTCTCAAGATCTGATTACCAGCCACTAAAATTAAAAGATTTAGCCCGTGCCATGGAGGTCCCCCAGGCGGAATATCGCAACTTTCGTCGCCTGGTCAAGGATTTGGAAGGTGAAGGGGCGTTAGTGCGTCTACGCCACAGTCGCTATGCCACTCCGGCACAGGTCGATCAGGCCGTAGGCAAAGTGTATCTGCATCCAAAGGGCTACGCTTTTGTAGTTCTGGATGGAAATGCCGCAGATATATTCGTGCGCAAAGGGGCCTTGAAAGACGCTGGAGACGGGGACCAGGTAAGGGTGGAGATTATCGGGCAGAGCAGGTGGGAAGGCAGTCCCGAGGGGCGGGTGATTGAAGTGATTGGTGAGGATTTTCCGGATCTGGTGGGCACTTTATTGCATCGAGGACAACGAGTTCTAGTTGAGATCGACGATGGGAAATACCAGCGCCAGGTATATATAGATGACCCCGTGCCCAAAGAAGCGGTAGAGGGGCATAAAGTGGTGGTGCGGATCATTCGTCGCCAGCGCGGTGCTGGCGGTCTGCGGGGAGAAATCGTCGAAGTGCTGGGTGATCCTGCAGAGGCGAGGTTAGATTTTCTCAGATGCGCAAAAAAAATGGCCCTGCCGCTGCATTTTCCACCACTAGTGTTGGCAGAAGTGGAAAGTGTAAATATTGACATTCAAGCTGAATTGGCGCATCGTCGCGATTTGCGCTCGTTGTGTTGCGTGACCATTGATCCCAAGGAAGCCAAAGATTTTGATGATGCAGTTTCCATCGAAAGTACAGAGGGTGGCAATTGGCTTTTGGGGGTGCACATCGCCGATGTGAGCCACTATGTAAACGAGGGCAGTGCGGTGGATCGCGAGGCACAAAACCGTGGTACCAGTGTTTACCTGCTCGACCAGGTAATACCAATGTTGCCCGAAAAGCTATCGAGTGATGTATGTACCCTTATGCCACGCCAGGATCGTTTGGCTGTATCGGTAATGATAGAGTTGGATGAGAGTGGCCGGGTAGTGCAATTTGAGATTATAGACTCTATCATTTGTAGTTCTGCCCGTTTGACTTACGATGAAGTACAAGCTGTCTTCGATGAGCGCGAAGATGACATGGGAGCAGCGCATCCCTTTGTAGGCATTTTGCAAAAGCTTATAGAGGTGAGTCGAAGCTTGGAGAGCAGGCGCAAAGAGCGCGGTGCCCTGGATTTTGACCTGCCCTCTCCACTGGTCGAGTTAGATGCAATGGGTGAACCAACAGGTTTGGGAAGGTACCCACGTTTTTTAAGTCACCGTTTGGTCGAAGAGTGCATGCTCATAGCTAATGAGTGTGTGGGGCAGATGATGCACCAGGGCAACCGACCTGCGCTTTACAGGGTGCATGCCGAACCCAATGCGCAAAAATTGAAACAATTCGCCGACTATGTAGGCGCTAGGGGATTTAAGTTAGACAAAAAACCGAGTCCGGCCGATTTACAAAAAATGTTGGGTCGCGTAGCGCAACGACGCGATGCTGCTCTAATAAACAGGCTTTTACTCAGGGCGATGATGCGAGCGGAGTACTCCTCCAACTCGGTTGGTCATTATGGACTGGCAAGTGAACACTACCTGCATTTTACCTCACCCATCCGCCGCTATCCAGATCTCTTAGTGCACCGGCTGGTAAAGGAGGTCAATGCAGGGCGGATGAACGGCGGTGTGCACGCCGAGTGGAAAGAACGCTTGCCTTGGTTGGGTAAATACCTGACCGAATGCGAACGTCGGGCCGAGGAAGCGGAGCGCGACTATATCAAGACCAAACAATTGCGCTTTATGAAACAACATTTAGGGGAGGAGTTCACTGGGCTAGTGTCTGGTGTTTTGCGCAGTGGTTTTTTTGTTGAGATAGCCCGTTTCATGGTAGAAGGGTTCTGTCGGCTAGCAGATTTAGAGGATTATTATCTTCTTGACGAAAGGCGGCAGCTTTTAATAGGGCACTATTCGGGCAGGACATTTAGACAAGGTACGGAGGTGACTGTCCGAATCGGTGCGGTCAACCTTGCCGCGCTACAGATGGACTTTGTCCTAGCTGACGAAGAAAAGCAAGTAGGGAGGAACCATCGCAGTAAGCCAAGAGGGAGAAGGCGCTGAGATTTGTTTGTACAAAACTCAGCAAGTGAATGGAGGCGGGAATTTGACTGAATTTTGTACATTATCGACGTTAGATTATAAATAAAAAAGGTATTTAGAGTGTGCTATAAGCAGGGAGAGTAGAGATGAGTGAGGCCAAAAGCGCTTACGCACAGGCTGGTGTCGACATAGAAGCAGCCAATAGGACTAAGGGGAAAATTAAAAGTTTGGTACAATCGACCTTCAATAAGGGAGTTCTGGGCGATATAGGGGGATTTGGCGGTCTTTTTGCACCACCTTGGAAACAGTACAAAGATCCCATTTTGGTCTCGAGTATTGACGGCGTGGGCACCAAGTTAAAGTTGGCTTTTGATACAGGTATACATAACACGATAGGCCGGGATATCGTGTTCCACTGTGCCAACGACATTCTGGTACAAGGAGCTCGCCCGCTTTTTTTTACTGATTATCTGGCTTTAGGTAGTCATGATTCTGCGGTCGTCGAAGCTATTATAAGTGGTTTGGCCGGCGCCTGTCGTGAAATCGATTGCGTTTTGCTCGGTGGAGAGACCGCTGAAATGGGGGATTTCTACCAAGCTGGCGAGTACGATCTGGCCGGTTCCATCGTCGGCATTGTGGAACGCGACAGAATTATTGATGGGGTTGGAATAAGACCTGGAGATGTAGTTATAGGATTGAGTTCGGATGGTTTACACACTAACGGTTTTACGCTTGCTCGCCGCGTTGTATTTGAAGGGGCGGGGTTGGCTGTTGGGGCACTGTTTCCAGGTAGTCAACACACAGTGGGGGAGGAGATGCTCCGTCCCCACCGATCTTATGTTGCGCCCGTATTGAACTTGTTGGACCAGGTTAATATCAGAGGATTAGCGCATATCACGGGGGGAGGAATTTGGGACAATATACCGCGTATACTGCCCGCTGGCGTCGATGTGGTCTTGCAGCAGGGAAGCTGGGAAATACCATCTATTTTTGGATATATCCAGGAGGTGGGAGGCATAGAGGAGCGCGAGATGTACCACGTTTTTAATATGGGCATAGGCATGGTGGCCGTAGTGACTGAGTCGGATGCGGATAAAACAGTGGAAATTTTGTGCCAAAGCGGCGAAAATGCCCAGGTAGTAGGTAGGGTAGCGCCAGGCGAAGGCATAGTGCGGCTGAGTGATTGATTTTTAATAGAAGACTCCAATGTACAGGATAATACTCTACACGGTCGTTGTTATACTGCTCTATTGGCTGGTCAAGGGGTGGATGCAGCGGCGTCAATCTAAATCCGCGACCACAGTATCTAAAATCTCTCGGGAAGATTTTGCCAAGGAGCAAATTATCGAAGCTGATTTTTCCGATATTGAGGAAAGCAACAAGCCGTGAACAAGCGCAGCAATAAGAAGAAATTTGGTCCAGAGGATCTTCGCAAAGAGGTGGATGCGGGGCAACACACACGATTTTATCTTCTGTACGGAGAAGAAAGTTTTGAACGTGAGTTAACCGCTGAATGGTTGGTTGATAAGCTCAAGCCGGATGTCGCGGCAGATTTTAACATGGATGTATTTCGCGGTGACGAGTTCGTTATAGAGGATTTTGTCAAGATCTACCAATCTTATCCGATGATGGCTGAATATCGACTTGTAATCATCAAGGCCTGCGATAAATTGTCTCAGGGAGTGGTTAAAGATTTGGCGACTATACTCGAGGCGCCTGCAGATTCAACCGTGTTGATCGCTATTGGAGATAAAGTCGACATGCGGCGCGCTTTTTTTCAGCTATTTTCGAAGCAAGGGCATGCTGTAGAATTCCGCGTACCTTTTGACAATCAATTGTCCCAGTGGATACACAACTATGCCAAGCGGCAGGCGTTAGAGATTGAACCAGAAGCTATAGATTTGTTAAATGTCTATATTGGCAATAATTTACGCGAACTAGCTGGCGAGTTGGAGAAATTGAGCATCTATGCTGGGCAAGGGGAAAAAATAAATCGCGCAGCAGTTGAAGAGATAGTGGGCATTTCTCGCAATGCTGGCATATTTGAGTTGACTGATTTTATTGGTCAGCGCGACCATATCCGCTCGCTAGATTTGTTGCACAGCTTTTTAGATCAAGGGGAAGAGCCGACTCGCGCTGTGGCTATGATCGGGCGCCATCTCCAATTGCTTCTAAAAGCTCAAGATCTTATGCAAACTGCAGTGCCGCGCGAACAAATGGCACAGAGTTTGGGGGTAGCTCCTTTCTTTCTCAATAATTACCTGCAGCAGGCACAAAACTATGTGGGACACAGGTTATGGTACGGCCTAGGTGCCGTGCTAGATGCAGATGCGCAATTAAAGTCAAAAGGGCGAAAACAACAACGCGCCATAATGGATCTCTTAGTCTATCGACTCTGCGCCTCAGGGCGGGCTCCCAGGGTTGACAGGATGTTATGAGCTGATTATATTGAAACCTGCTAAGGTGTTTGTGGTAAAGTACTGATTATCCTTTAGTTATATAGTTATATTTACTTTGTCTTCGTGATAAGAGAGGTGGAGAATGAGTGAAATGACAGCCTTAACCGATGATAATTTTGCTAGTGAAGTGCTCGAATCGGAAACGCCCGTCTTAGTAGATTTTTGGGCGGCTTGGTGCGGTCCATGCCGCATGATTGCGCCCATCGTGGAAGAATTAGCTACAGAATACGAAGGTCGGGCCAAGATATGCAAGCTCGATGTGGATGCAGCTCAAAAGACAGCGGCTGAATTCGGTATAAGAAGCATTCCTACATTGCTCATATTTAAAGAGGGTAAAGTTGCCGACCAGCTAATTGGAGCTGTTCCTAGACAACAGATAACAGAAAAATTGGACGCGGCCCTGGCCAATTAGAACCAGGTCGACGTACAAGAGAGATCTTAATTCTCTATTCTCTATTTTTGTTTAAACGGCCCTTTTTCTTGCAAAGGGCCGTTCTGTCTTCGAGTATAAATGGGAATGAATAGTTATGGCGCTCGATCCATTTTGGGGTAATCTATTTCGCCGACGCACTAAAGATGAAGATGAAATCTACACGATCCTTCACCAGGTACCTCTTTTCCAGGAATTGAGTCGGCGTGAGATAGGCAAATTAGAAAGTATCTTACATCACCGCGTTTTCGCCCCGAATGAGTCCATTGTGCAAGAAGGGGAATTGGGGGCCGGAATGTACATTGTTATCTCGGGACAGGTCGAGATAACACAGCAGGGTGAAGAGGGGAATATTCAACATTTAGCCACTTTTGGGCCCGGGGATTTTTTCGGGGAACAAGCCCTACTGGATGAATCTCCCAGAACTGCGTCTGCCATTGCTGTGACGACATGTCAGGCCGTGGGGTTTTTTCGACCAGATTTACTCGAATTAATCGATAGCAATCCACATCTTGGCTTAAAAATTGTCATGCGTCTATCCCACATGATTTCTGTGCGCTTGAGGCAAACCAATTATCTTCTCAAAGAGGTCAGGGACAAGCAACGGCAAACTGAACGCGAAGCGGCAAAAGCCCAACAAGAACAAAGCGAAGAACCTTCCAGCGAATCGGTGGCGCAGAGCAGTTAGTTTTTCTCTAGCAGGCACTTAATAGCTCTAATATACCAGAGGAATTCAACTTTCTTGGGTAAACAGGTTAAAATCGTCCTAGCCATTGTCGCCGTGGCGTTAGCATTGTTTTTTGTCTATGCCATTCGCGAGTCCTTGATACCTTTTTTGCTGGCTTTTGTACTGGCTTATATTCTGGCACCGTTAGTAAATCGTATGGAGGGGCGTGGGCTGAATCGCACCCTAAGTATCATCATTGTCTTTGTGTGCGCTTTCTCAGGGTTGGGCCTAGTATCTTATTGGGTTGGGGACAAATTGGTCGATCAAATGATCGATCTTAGCGGCCAATTCCTAGATCCGGAAACGCGGCAGAAAGAGTTAACAATAGTCAACGGCAGTCAAGATACAGTGAAAGTGAAGTCGGGTGTCTGGGTGCGCCGGGATCCCCAAAGACCCAGTTTTTCATGGGGAAAACCCGATTGGCCCCTCGAAGTCGCCCCAGAAGATACACTTGCCATAAATCTTAGGTTTACCCCAGCAAAGAAAGACTCCGCCGTAGAAGGGAACCTGAACCTGTACGTAGATGGTTTGGCCAGGCCTTATAGATTGCGGGTAGGAGGCAATCTTACTGATTCTACGCGCACGAATTGGCGGGACAAAAAGTGGATGCGAATTCGCAATGAAGGCGCGTTGGTTTTCTCTGCGCGCGCTATCGATTTCGGCGAAGCCGGCCCCAATATAATTACCCTTCTAAGCGAGTATGTGAAAGAGGAAATCCAGCCCTGGCTTCAGCCCGTGCTGGGAGAGGATTTTGAACTCTCTGTATGGATTAAAGAAACGGGCGGCGAGGCGATTCAAACCCTCTTGGGTGGGACCAAAGATCTTATTGGGGGGATTATATCCGGACTTACTTTTTTGGTAATCGTGCCCTTTGTTGCCTTTTTCTTTCTCAAAGAGGGGCACCGGATAACGCGGGGTCTCATCGAATTGGTGCCCAATGCATATTTCGAACTTTGTCTAAACCTTCAGCACCAGATCAATGCCCAGATCGGCGGTTACATTCGCGGCCAAATACTGGCTACAAGTGTGGTGGCTACATTGGCCGTGACTGGGTTGAGCATTATTGACGTAAAGTATGCTTTGCCATTGGGTATCGTAGCTGGCCTCGCAAATATGATTCCTTTTCTAGGGCCGCTAATCGGATTTTTTTCGGCTACCATCGTCGCACTTGCTACTGTTGGCACAGAAGGGGGCGGTATCATGGTTCTGCATGTAGGAATTGTCTTTCTCGTCGTCCAACTGACTGACAATATACTGATCCAACCTACGGTGGTAGCAAAAAGTGTAGATCTACACCCATTAGTCGTACTTCTCGTAGTTATGATCGGCAGTCAATTGGTAGGTATTATTGGTATGTTGATTGCCGTACCGCTAACTGGTATCATCAAGGTAAGCAGCCAAACGATCTACCAAGGGGTGAAGAGTTATCGGGTGCAATGAATTTGACAAAATGCAGAACATATGCTACCTAGTGTGATTGAACGATTATCTATTATCGGCCAACTGTTATTGTATAGTAGGAGGTAAGCTCTTTGGGTACATTGGTGTTTAATAATGAACTCATCACTAATCTTGCCAAGAAATTTGCTCAAGCAAGAAATCTGTATGGCGCCGATAGCGCCTATGTTATTGGTCTATTTACTGCTGTGGAGTGGTTGTTAGAGGATGTAGAGGAAGGCGCTGCCACACAGCGTTCACTACGGGATAGGGTGCGGGAGATTGACCGCAATGAGACTACTCTGCCATCTTCCTCCTCTACGGCAAAGGTCTCGTCCGAACCAGTCCCGCAAACAAGCAGTGAATTGGTGGAAAACAGCTGGATCAAAGGGGCGATAAAATGGTTTAATAACGATAAAGGGTATGGTTTCATTTCCACAGACGGCAATGTCGATGTATTTGTCCATTGGCGCGATATCTCATCATGGGATAGAAGTCTGGCTCAGGGTGACCAGGTAGAATTTATGGTCACCAAGACCGACAAGGGATTCCAGGCTATCAATGTGATGAAGATGGACGAGCAACAGGAGAGCAAGACAGAACACGAAGAAGGAGAGCAAAAGGTCGAAACGAACGAGAATATAGCTGTGAATCAAGGGGGGGAATCAGCTAGCGGTGATGCCGCAAAGGTATCTGCTTCAGACCCCTGAACAGAATTCAACGACTGCCGGAGAGCAAGCTTTTGACACGGCAGAGGTAGAGATAAGCGCACAACAGGAACATGAAGATGGAGAGGGCGGCGATGCAGAAACAGATGAAATGCCCGATACGCTGAGATGAGAGGTTAGGCAAGAGAATATGCTCAAAAAGACGCGCAATATAGTGACCTGTTCTTTTTGTGGCAAGGGCATGGAGCAGGTCGAGAGAATCATCCAAGGACCCTCTGTCCACATTTGCAATGAGTGTGTGGAAATGTGCAATGAAGTGCTGGCCGAGGATCACAAGCAAGAGCCCAATTTAAATGGGAATCCATTGCCCAAACCTGCAGAAATAAAGGCTGGACTCGACGAACACGTAATAGGCCAGGAACGGGCGAAGAAGGCTCTTTCTGTGGCGGTGTACAACCATTATAAGCGGGTTTACTCGGGTGCCTCGGATGTTGAATTAAGCAAGAGCAATATTCTATTAATCGGCCCGACGGGAACGGGAAAAACCCTGCTGGCTGAAACCCTAGCTCGCATTATCCAGGTTCCCTTTGCCATTGTCGACGCCACTGTTCTGACCGAGGCTGGTTACGTAGGTGAAGATGTAGAGAATATCCTGGTGCGTATTTTGCAGGCTGCCGACTACGATGTTATCCAGGCCGAGCGCGGCATTCTATTCATTGATGAGATCGACAAGATTGCGCGCAAATCGGGCAATCCCTCTATAACTAGGGATGTATCGGGAGAAGGTGTACAACAAGAATTGCTCAAAATTCTAGAAGGTACTGTATCTGGGGTGCCGCCCAAAGGGGGGCGCAAACACCCCGAACAGCCTCTGGTGCAAATCAATACTAAAAATATTCTATTTATTTGCGGTGGCGCCTTTGACGGCTTGGACAAGATCATAAGTCAGAGGATCGGCCGCAAAGCCTTGGGATTCGGCACACACACTGGGGATAATCGCGAAATGAGCGTGGGCCAAGTCTTGGCGCGCATTGAACCTGAAGATCTGATCCAATACGGTTTAATTCCCGAACTAATTGGTCGTTTACCCGTCGTCAGTACCTTGCATCCGCTCAGCGATGCGGCATTAATGGACATCTTAGTCAAGCCTAAAAATGCCCTGATCAAACAATATGAGAAGTTGTTTGAAATGGATGGTGTCACATTGAGATTTGAAGAAGAAGCCTTGGAGAAGATTGTAGAACTGACGCAGGGCAAAGCCATGGGGGCACGTGGTTTGCGCGCCGTATTAGAAACGGCCATGTTCGACATTATGTACGAAGTGCCGGCGCAAGAAGATATAAAGGAATGTATTATTACTAAGGGGTTTATTGAATCCAAAGATCCTCCCGAGATCGTATATAGAAAAAAACGCGCGTAACATATAGTTAAGAAAAGGGGGAGATGGCTCGTTTGTGTAGACTTGCTGGTAGTTTGGGCGGGTCGGTAAATGGCAAACGAGCCAGATTTAGTTCTGGGCAACGACTAAAGCCTTAGCTTTCTTTGGCGCTAATAAGGGCAGAATGGAATACGCTCCAAAATCTTATCCGGCGCGTTGTAGACAAGCCACTCACACCACAGAAGCTTTGGCAGAAGAGCTGGAAACCGAGTTTTGCATACACGGGCGGGTAGTGGAATTAATCGGTGCTAAGGGCAAGCTAATCGATGTTTATGGTTCGGTGGAATTTATATTAGGAAATGTGACTCGGAGGGTGGGTGTTGGAGATATAGTTGAATTGTCGGGCCGCAAAGTGGCCAAGGAGCTACTCGTCGATGAAGTGGTATTATTAGTATCGGTGGAAAGAGGGGCCTGGAAAAGTGTAGAGGCCGCCGAATACAGCCACAGCGGACGAGCTCTTATCCTGCGGGCAAGAGTGTTGGCGGCTGTGCGTACATTCTTTGACACTAGGGAATTTATCGAGGTTGAAACACCCTCACTGGTCCAGGCGGCGGGCCAGGATCTACATATTCAATTGTTTGAGACGGAATTTATATCTGGAGCAGAGCAGAGCTCTTATGTGCTCATTACCTCTCCCGAACATCATATGAAACGGCTCTTGGTTGAAGGGTGGGAGCGAATATACCAAATATGCCGATGTTTTCGCAATGGCGAGTGTTCTCAAGTGCACAATCCCGAGTTTACCATGGTCGAATGGTATCGGGCCTATGTGGATTACCAGGCGATTATGGCAGATGTGGAAACATTAGTCTCTCACGTTGCCTATAGCGTTTTAGGTACTACGGAGATAGAATATGGTGAAAACAGCATAGATTTAAGTCCCCCCTGGCAGCGTCTTAGCCTAAAGGATGCTTTTGCCGAATTGGCCTCACTGGCAGTCGACTCTTGGGAGGACGAGGAAGGATTTAGACGCAGAGCACAAGATGTGGATAGCCCCAGCATTGGTATAGAAGATACCTGGGAAGAAGTCTTCTACAAACTTCTTATAGAAAAAATAGAGCCGGCATTGGCAAAAATGGGTCCGCTGTTTCTAACGGAGTATCCGCCACAAATGGCGGCATTGGCAAAACTAAATAAAAGAAATGGCCTCTATGCTGAACGGGCGGAAGCCTATGTTGGGGGACTCGAATTAGCCAATGGTTTTACTGAGTTAAATGATCCTGCTGAACAACGACGGCGGTTTGTCGCAGAGCAGAAGAAGCGGCGACAGGTGGGGTATTCGGTTCATCCTGTGGACGAAAAGTTGCTCAAGGCATTGGAGCGAGGTATGCCACCAGCCGCAGGTATAGCTTTGGGCATTGACCGCTTGCTCATGTTATTGAATGGTTCGTCTACCATTGGCACAGTGATGGCATTTCCTTTTCAGGAGGTCTAACCCTCGGTCTCGGCTTCGCTGGCCTGCTCGGTTGTGAGGATTTCGTCGATTAGTCCAAATTCCTGGGCTTCTGGGGGGGAGAGGAAATAGTCTCGCTCGGTGATTTGTTCGATACGCTCGAGCGGTTGTTTGGTGTTCTCGACGAGAATTTGATTAAGGCGCTGACGCCATTCCATAATTTCTCTCGCATGAATTTCTATATCAGTCGCCTGTCCTCTGGCTCCTCCCCAAGGTTGGTGTAACATGAGGCGCGAATGAGCTAGGGCATGGCGTTTTCCTGGAGTGCCCCCGGCAAGCAGGACGGCACTCATACTGTAGGCCTGGCCAATACATAGTGTCGCCACATCGCAACTGAGGTGTTGCATGGTGTCGTAAATGGCTAAACCGGCAGTTATGCTGCCCCCCGGGCTGTTAATATAGAAGGAAATATCCTGTTTGGGATCCTCAGAAGATAAGAAGAGCAATTGGGCGATAATGAGATTGGCTTCGGCGTCGTCTATGGGGGTGCCTATGAAAATGATTCGTTCTTTGAGTAGGCGGCTGAAAATATCATAGGCGCGTTCTCCGCGGCCGGTCTGTTCTATAACAATAGGTACGATGGCCATTTTAGGGTGTAATCCTCCACATGAGAGTACGGTTTGGTAGCACATGGAAACAATACACGATGGGCCAAATCATGTCAATGGAAGAGGCGATGATCAGTTAGAGAACCCGCGTTGACACCAGATTGGCAAGGGCATACATTCAACGCCGATATAGGTTGGCTATGAAACGCATAGGTGTGATTGGCAGCATCAATCGGGATACGGTTTCCTGGGAAGACGGTCGAGAGGAACGGGGCTTGGGGGGCATACTCTATACTACGCTTGGTCTGGGATTTCTTGGGCGTGGGGAGATTGAGGTATGGCTGTGCAGTAAGATAGGCGAGGATGTGGCCGATGAGGCAATGGCTGCTCTGGCTCTATGCCCTAATGTGGTTACAGAGGGGGTTGAGATCGTCCCGCAAGACAATTTCCACTGTCGGATTCGTTACCGCGACGATGGCAGTAAGGAAGAGCGACTGACTGGGGCAATTTCTCCGTTGGCCTGGACTAATATAGCCCCGTTTGTTGGTCATCTGGATGGATGGGCGGTCAATTTCATAACTGGATTTGAACTAGAGTTAGCTACGTTCAGCGCCCTCAGGCAAGAATGTCCGGGGAGTATACTATTGGATGTGCACAGCCTGACATTGGGGCGTGGGCAGGATGGTCGGCGTTTTTTCCAGCAACCCGCAGATTGGGCCTCTTGGATTGCCTTGGCCGATGTCGTACAGATGAATGAAGTAGAGGCGGGTCTTTTGGGTGATATGGCAACCATAGACAAAGAGGGGTTGCGTGATTTTGCCGGGGCATTGCTCAAATTGGGGCCAGAGGCTGCCGTCCTAACACTTGGTTCCCAAGGTGTGTTGGGGGTATGGCGGGAGGGAGAAGAAGAAGAAGAAAGTTTTATAAGCGCAGTGGAGCCAGAGAAAGCCGTAGATACTACCGGCTGCGGCGATGTCTTTCTGGCAGGGTTAGGAGCTGGCTTATGGGGGGGGAAATCGTTTGCCGAGAGTTTGGTCGGAGCGACAAGGGCTGCGGGCTTAAACAGTCAATACCGAGGAGTCGAGGGGGTAGCGCAGTTAGCATGGTCATAGGTATTACCGGAGGCATCGGGTCTGGCAAATCGTCTTTTGTGCAATTGTTGGCCGCGCGTGGTGCTAAAGTGATAGATGCAGATAAGGTGGGTCATCAAGTCATTGAAGGAGAAGGGGTGCGCCGTGAGCTAGTGCGCGCGTTTGGCGAGGAGATTGTCGATGAGCGCGGCAAATTAAAACGCAGCAAATTAGGCGAAAAGGCATTTTCCTCGCAGGAAAACCTGAAATTGCTCAACGATATAGTACACCCGCCACTGTTTGAGGAATTAAAACACCAAATAAAAGAGGCTGTGGAAGATGGACAGGGGCATATTGTGGCAGTTGATGCTGCGCTTTTATTCGAATGGGGGGAATTGGGACTCTTTGACCGCGTAGTTGTGATAGAGGCGTCCCAAGAGATACGACAGCAGCGTGTCATGGCCCGCAGTGGGTTAAGTGCGCAGCAGGTCCAGCAGCGCATGGCAGCGCAGCTATCCAGCGGTGAAAAGGTGGCTCGCGCCGATGTCGTGGTGGATAATAACAGCAATCTTGAGACTTTGGAAAGGCAAGCGACGAGTCTATGGCGGCAGTGGACTTGCAACGGTAATGGATAAGACAGAGAGGTTATTGGATGGCTAACGACGAAGCAGAGTTACAGCGCACTCCCCTATATGAAGAACACCGGACTCTGGGGGGGCGTATGGTTGCATTTGGTGGATGGGAAATGCCAGTACAGTACAGCGGTATTAACGATGAACACTATGCTGTGCGCAACGAGGTGGGGGTATTTGATGTGTCTCATATGGGCCAGATTGAGGTGGAGGGAGATGATGCCTTCCTTTTTTTACAGATGCTGCTCCCTGGAGATGTAGCTGATTTAGGTGTGGGCCAGGTTATGTACTCAGTCATGTGTAATGAGCAAGGGGGAGTTATTGATGATCTGGAGATATGTCGGCTTGGGGAAAAGAAGTATCTATTGGTAGTTAATGCTGGTCGAATTCCCCATGATGTGGCATGGGTGCGCGCGCGCGCCCAGCCATTTTCTGCTCTAGAAATTCTCGACGTGAGCGCCCAAACGGCAATGTTGGCAGTACAGGGACCCAGAGCCGAAGAAGTGGTGGCTACATTGACAGGTGACCTGGCCTATGATTTGGGATATTTCCATTGTGCTCAGATCGAGATCGATGGAAAACAGCTTTTGATCAGTCGCACAGGCTACACAGGTGAAGACGGTTTTGAAATTATCTGCCCGCAAGATAACATCGGCACTATCTGGGATCAAACATTAAGAGAAGGGGCTAAAGCCTGCGGATTGGGCGCGCGCGATACGCTGCGCACGGAAATGGGATTCAGTCTTTATGGACACGAATTAGATGAGGAAAGCAATCCCTTCGAAGCGGGGCTATCTTGGGTCTTAAAATTGGATAAGGAGGAAAATTTTGTAGGTAAAGAAGCTCTGTGCCTCCTAAAAGAAGAGGGCAAGTACCTCAGGAGAGTCGGTTTTAAGATGATTGAGAAGGGAATCCCACGCTCTGAATACACCATTTGTGACGAGGCGGGCAATGAAATTGGAGTCGTCACCAGCGGCACGCACTCGCCCACACTGGGCATAGGTATTGGAATGGGGCGGGTTAAGCCCGGTGCCAGAAAAAAGGGCACGTCGTTGCTAATCGATATGCGCGGCAAATTGCGGCGAGCTGAGGTGGTTTCTCTGCCATTTGTACCATCCCGGGTCAAGCGTTAGAGAGGAAGACGATGAAGACTATTTTGGACGAGAACCAAGATTTTATACGAAGACATATAGGTCCAGATGATGTTCAAATAGGTAAAATGTTGCAGAAGTTAGATATAAGTTCTTTAGACGAGCTTGTAGAACTAGCTGTGCCGCAGCAAATACGTCTGCGTGACCCACTAGGATTAGATCAGGGAAAAGCGGAAAGCGCCCTATTAGAAGAAGTGAGCACCTTAGCCCAGAAGAACCAGATTTATCGTTCGTATATTGGGTTGGGCTATGCCGCCTGTTTTACACCGACAGTAATACAACGGAACATACTGGAAAATCCAGGGTGGTATACGCAATACACGCCCTATCAAGCCGAGATAGCCCAGGGGCGCCTAGAAGCGTTACTTAACTTCCAGACGCTGGTAATGGATTTAACCGGAATGGAATTGGCCAATGCTTCCTTGCTCGACGAGGCCACGGCTGCGGCCGAGGCGATGGCCATGATGCACGCTCTGCAAGCGAAAAATGGCAGTGATACCTTTTTTGTAGCGCAAGATTGCCACCCTCACACGATTGCTGTCGTGCAAACGCGGGCTGAGGCACGCGGGTGGGAAGTAGTTGTTGGGGACCACCGGACTTTCGATTTTTCCAAACCGTTATTTGGCGTGTTGCTACAGTACCCTGCCACAGATGGGGCTATTTGTGACCTGGCGCCGTTTTGCGACCAAGTCCACCAGGCCAATGCTCTGATCGCCGTGGCCGCAGATCTATTGAGTCTGACCCTATTGCCGCCTCCAGGGGAATGGGGGGCTGATGTAGTAGTAGGTAACTCCCAGCGCTTGGGAATGCCCATGGGATTTGGGGGGCCTCATGCCGCTTTTTTTGCTACGCGAGAGGAATACAGACGCCAGGTGCCTGGCCGCATCATCGGCGTTTCTGAGGATGCAAGCGGTAAACCGGCTCTGCGCATGGCTTTGCAAACGCGCGAGCAGCATATCAAACGGGAGCGTGCTACGAGCAATATTTGTACTGCACAAGTTTTACCTGCAGTAGTAGTCAGTATGTACGCCGTCTACCACGGGCCCCAGGGGCTTAGACGCATTGCGGAACACATTCACTATCTAGCTCGTTTATTGGCTACCGGTGCTCTTCAGTTGGGGTATGAGGTTGTCCACTCCCAATTCTTTGATACCGTTTGCCTGCGCATAGACGATGCTCAAGAGGTCGTTTCCAGGGCGCAGGAAGCACAGATCAACCTGCGATTGGTCGATGGACAAACCGTGGGAATCACTCTAGATGAAACTGTGCGGTTAAAAGATATTGACGACCTCTTTAATATTTTGGCCGTTGGGCGAGCCTCAAGTCTTTCTGCGAATCAGCTTGAATTGGAGATGGTAGACAGCAAGATGGTTTATCGGTGCGAGGGGTCGTACCTGACTCATCCCGTTTTTAATAGCTACCATTCAGAAACGGAGATGTTGCGATATATGCGGCGTTTAGAGGCTAAAGATCTTTCGCTTACTTCCTCTATGATTCCGCTGGGGTCGTGTACCATGAAATTAAACGCGACGACCGAAATGATGCCGATCACCTGGCCACAATTTGCCGCCCTGCATCCCTTCGCACCTATGGAGCAGGCTGCTGGATATGCTGTAATTTTTGCCGAATTAGAGCATATGCTAGCCAAAATTACTGGATTAGTTGGGATTTCTCTACAACCCAATGCGGGTTCACAGGGTGAGTTTGCCGGACTTTTGGCTATTCGGGCTTATCACCTAGCCCAAGGCCATCAGCAGCGGAATATCTGCCTCATTCCAGCCTCGGCGCACGGTACGAATCCAGCTTCTGCGGTAATGGCTGGGATGCAAGTGGTGGTGGTGGCCTGCGACGAACAAGGCAATATTGAATTGGCGGATCTGCGCGATAAAGCCCAGCAGCATGGCGATGAATTGGCCGCATTCATGGTCACGTATCCCTCGACTCATGGCGTATTTGAGGAAGAAATCTGCCAGATTTGCGATATCATTCATGCCCACGGCGGACAAGTGTATATGGATGGAGCCAATATGAATGCGCTGGTTGGGTTGTGTCGGCCGGGGGATATTGGCGTGGATGTATGTCACCTAAATCTGCACAAGACCTTTTGCATACCCCACGGCGGGGGGGGGCCAGGTATGGGTCCCATTGCAGTTGCCGCTCATTTAGTAGATTTCTTGCCCTCGCATCCCTTCGTTGAGGTCGGCGGTGCAAAGACTATGGGGACTATTGCGGCAGCTCCGTGGGGCAGTGCGCTGATCCTATTAATTTCCTGGGCTTATATAAAGATGATGGGGGAGGCAGGATTGACCCACGCCACTAAGGTGGCCATCCTCAATGCCAACTATGTAGCACGCCGTCTCGATTCTTATTTCCCTGTATTGTACAAAGGAGAAAAAGACCTGGTTGCCCACGAGGCAATTATCGATTTAAGGCACTGCAAAAGCGATGCTGGTATCACCGTAGAAGATGTGGCTAAACGATTGATGGATTACGGTTTTCATGCGCCTACCGTGTCTTTTCCGGTGGCTGGTACTCTGATGGTGGAACCGACCGAGAGCGAGGTCAAAACCGAGTTGGATCGCTTTTGTGAAGCGATGATCTCCATCCATGCAGAGATTGAAGAAATTGCTCAGGGCAAAGCCGACCGAGAAGATAATCTACTGCAAAATGCACCGCATACAGCAGAGGTCGCGCTAGCGGAAGAGTGGTCCCATCCCTACAGTCGCGAGCGCGCGGTGCTGCCGGCGCATTGGCTCAAGGAATACAAATTCTGGCCGGCGGTCGGGCGTTTAAACAACGCGTTAGGAGATCGCAATTTAGTCTGTGCCTGCCTGCCCGTTGAAGCCTATGAGTAAGCGGGCTCTGATAACCGGAATAACGGGACAGGATGGTTCGTACCTGGCCGAATTATTGCTCGCACACGGTTATGAAGTGTCCGGATTGGTGCGCGACGAATCTAGTGTAGGTCTTTCCCACATAGCTCCTATCAAAGAGCGTCTACAATTGATAAAAGGGGATCTGAGAGAGCCATCATCTCTGCTGGCGGCCATCGAACTTTCCCAACCCCAGGAAGTGTATAATCTTGGGGCGCAAACCGTAGTTCATAGTTCCTGGGACCAGATTGTGGAGACGGGTGTGATTTCCGGTTTGGGAGTTGCCCATTTATTAGAAGCTATCCGCACTATCGATCCCCAGATACGTTTCTACCAAGCTAGTAGCAGCGAGCTTTATGGTAAGGTCGAGGAGTCGCCCCAATCGGAACAAACGCCTTTCCGCCCCCGTAGTCCATACGGCACAGCTAAGTTGTATGCCCATTGGTTGACGACTAATTACAGACAACATTACAATATGTTCGCCAGTGCGGGAATCCTCTTTAATCACGAGTCGCCGCGCCGAGGGCCAGATTTTGTAACGCGCAAGATCACTCGCGGGGTAGCTCGTATCAAATTGGGATTGGAAGGCCAGCTCAGACTAGGGAATCTGGACACCCGGCGAGACTGGGGGTTTGCCGGCGATTACGTAGAAGCAATGTGGCGCATGCTCCAAGTGGATACCCCCGCCGACTTTGTTATTGCTACGGGTGTGGATCGCTCGGTCCGCGACTTTTGCCGCTTGGCATTTGCTAGTGTAGGGCTTGATTGGGAGCAGTTTGTTGTGGTTGATCCGCGCTTTTTCAGAGTCGAGGATGGGGAAATACTCGTCGGCAATAGTGCTAAGGCACGCGAGGAATTGGGTTGGCAGCCACAGACCCCATTTGAGGATATAGTAGAAACGATGGTAGCCAAAGATATCGAAGAGGTCGCCGAAAAAGCCGCATGAGGACTGTTTTTTCGCTCCTCCTCTTATTGCTGGCCGCTTGTACAAATGATAAACCAGCGTCCGAGGTCGATCCTCTGCGCGCCGCTTTGCAAGTGCCATATTTTCGCAATCCCCTCGATTCCAGGCTGGTGAAGTCCTGGAGACACTTAGATTTAGTTTTTGAACAGGTCGACTTCCAGGGCCGTTACAAACAGCGCATCCCCGCACTCATCTGCTATTCTGAGATCGCTCGCACGCATCCCTTACCTGTTATTGTATGTATGCCCGGCAGTTCCAACCGCAAGGAAGACCTTCTTCAACCGCTAGATTTAATACCTAGGTGGGCCGAAAAGGGATTTTTTGTAATCAGTATTGATCGGCCTTATGGCGGAGACAGATCGGGTGACCTAGGGGAGGCCGTCCGTCAGAAGGGGTTGCTCAAGGTCTGGGGAGAATATGTCTACGATCTGATGTGTGCCCTGGATTATTTGCAAACGCGTAGAGAAACCGATGGCCAATATATCGGCATGTTAGGATTGTCTATGGGGGGATGGGAGGCTTTGCTATTAGCGGCGCTAGATCAGCGTGTAGATGTCGTCGTTTCAGTCGCCGGTCAACTGCACTGGAAAGAGGTTTTTAGGGAGCGAGCCTGGCAAGCGATATTTCAGGGATTAGATCTGCGGCAGGAATTAGTCGAAAGACAGGCAACGAGCCAAGAGGCGTGGCAGGCTTTTCGCCGGACCTATCCAGACATTGATCAGGTAGATGCTGCCCTCTTGGTCAAACGCATAGCTCCCAGGCCAATCTTATTGATGACGGGTAGCGAGGATACTTTCATTACCCCAGCGACGACTCAGAAAACCCACGAGGCCGCAACAGCCGTCTATCGGAAAATGGGAATGGGAGAGCGTCTGGATATATGGATTGCACCCGATACGGGGCACAGTTTTCCCACATCAATGCAGGAGCGAGCCCTAGCTTGGTTTGAGCGCTGGTTAAGAGATGTCTGAATCGGAGCCAAAGGATTTACCGGCGCTAAAGCGCGAGGCAAATTTTTGGATTTGACCGCAGATCTTGTGCAAAACCATGGCGTCGCGTCGTTCCAGGGCAATGCGGTCAAAGAAGCGCCGCACAAGCCGGTCAAAATGATCTGGCATATCGTTGTAGGGGCGGAAATCGATTATTTCCATTGCTCGGCGGATGTGTGCGTATAATTGTTCGCGTTGATTGGCGTCGACCAGATTAGAAAAAAGGGGGGGGGGGGTGGCGGACAAAGCTACAAAGAATTCGTAGGTGAAGAGGAGGACGGCTTGGGAGAGGTTGAGCGAGGGATGGGAAACGGCCGAGGGAAAACAGAGCAAGTGATGGCAATATTTTAATTCTCGCTGCCAGAGTCCGTCCTTTTCGCGTCCAAAAACTAGGGCGATTTGATGATGGTGAGCTTGGGGGGCCAAGGATGCAATAATCTCGCGAGGGGTCGAGTCGACATCGCGAAAACGCCCCCTGCGGTGGGTGGTGCCAATAACAATATGGGCAGAGGCAATAGCAGATGGGAGATCTGGATAAATTTCACAGGCATTGAGGATGTCGTCTGAACCGTGGGCCATCCAGCGGGTTTCAGGGGTGTCCCAGTTTCCGGGGTTTACTAATTTTAAACGGGAAATGCCCGTATTTTTCAACGCTCTGGCAGCGGCGCCAATATTTCCTGGCGCAGACGGTTCTACCAGTACGACACTGATATTGTCAAGTGGTTTGGAAGGCACGGTTGAATTTATAGAAAATGTATTTTTTAAAAGGATTGATAAAAGCGTAGTTAAATATAGATTTTTTTTTGTTTTAAGTCGAATCCCTGCTTGCCCTTTTTTGCCGTTGCCATTAAATTCAAGTCTAAGAAGCTCAATAGCTTCCCCAAGTCCCTCAATTTATTCTGAAATCTGCATAGAAGGTCCATCTCCCTCATCCTTCTCACGAGACTTCAGGAGATTAGGCTGAATCGGAATAGGTCTCCCAGCTTAGGTGGAGCCCTCGATAGCCCTACCCTCTTACTACAATTTCCCAAATTACATATCAATTAAGCTAAAGTGTCGTTGAAGACACACCCTTTTCAGGGTCCGGCTTAAAGGGCGCAATAAAACCGGTATCGGCATGCTCGGGTCTCTGCATGCCAATGATGCAATGCAAATTGCTCGGTAAAACCGCAATGGAGTTGTTTAAATATGCGACGCAGCGTTTGGAAGCGCGTATATGAAATAATCACACCCTATCGCACCCGTTTGGTCATATCAATGATGATCTTGCTGGCGCTGACGGGGTTAGGACTCTACTCGCCGATTTGGTCAGCCAAATTGATTGGTGTGGCTTTGCCGCAGGGCAATGCAACTCTCTTTTTTCGCTGCGTGTTAATCCTCGTTATTATCCATGTGTCTACCAGCATAATCTCTTACTTTTATAAGTATCAGATGCGCATTTTGGGTGGGCGCGTGGTCTACGATCTGCGGCGGCGTATGTACAATCATCTACAGCGTTTGTCCATGGGGTTTTACGAATCGCGCAGCTCTGGCGAGATCATCTCGCGCATGATGAACGATGTAAATTCTATCACCTCGCTGGTCACAGGAACGGCGTTAAATACACTAATTTCCTCTTTTAAAGCTCTGTTTTTGCTGGTCATGTTATTCCATCTCAGCGTCAAAGTCACCCTGGTCGCCCTGGCCGTGTTACCCTTGCATTTTCTGGGTTATTATTTTTTTCAGTCGCGGATTTCTCATTACTCGTGGAAATCTTCGGAGAAAATGTCCCAGCTCTATGGCAAGGTCAGCGAAGTGCTGGGAGCCATGAAGATGGTCAAATCTCATTCCGGTGAGATGCGCGAAAGCCGGGCGTTGGTCACACAATTGCGCGAAAATTACGATATCAACCTGTATTCGGGCAATTTGTCCAGTTTGTGGGGCAATGCTACAGGAAATATCAGCTATCTTGGACAGGTATTGGTCATGTTGGTTTGCGGCTTGGCTGTGCTGAGTGATGACCTGACTCTTGAAGATTATATCCTGCTCATGAGTTATGTAGGCATGCTCTATTCGCCTATATCCGAGTTGATCAGCGTGGTGCAGCAATTACTGCCGGCCAAAGTCGGGATCCGGCGCGTTTTCGAAATCCTCGACCTCGAGCCTGAAGTCGAAGATCGGCGCGATGGGCTGCGACGCACCATAAGTGGGGAAGTGGCATTCAAAGAGGTTGGTTTTGCTTACGCTCAAGGTGATCCAGTACTCAAAGATGTGAATTTTGTCGCCAAGCCCGGAGAAATGGTGGCTTTTGTCGGTCCGAGTGGTTCAGGCAAGACCACTATCGCCAATTTGATTGCTCGTTTCTACGATTGCAGTGGCGGAGAAATCTCTATTGACGGAAAGGACATCCAGGAATACACCCTGCGCACTTTACGGGACCAGATGAGTATCGTTTTGCAGGAAACCCACCTCTTTAGCGGCACGGTCCACGACAATATTCGCTATGGCAAACCCGATGCTACTATGGCCCAGATCGAAGAGGCGGCGCGCCAGGCCAATGTCCACGAGTTTGTCTGCACCATGCCGGACGGTTATAGATCGCCCATTGGTTCGTCGGGGATCCGGCTTTCTGGAGGACAGCGCCAGCGCCTGGCCATAGCCCGGGCTTTGATCCGCAACCCGCGCATATTGATCCTGGACGAGGCCACCTCGGCGTTGGATACGGTTTCCGAATCCAAGGTTCAGGAAGCATTGACCCATCTGATGAAAGACCGCACTACCTTCGTTATTGCCCACCGTCTTTCCACCATAAAGAATGCCGATAAGATCGTGGTATTAAAAGAGGGTAGGGTCGTGCAGATTGGCCGCCACGATGATTTGATAAGTGGCGAAGGACCGTATCGCGAACTCTATGACCCCGAGTGGGCTAAGAAACAAAAAGAGCTGCGCGACAAAAAGATAGAGCAATTAGCTCGCGTTGCTTAAATAGGAGGTTGTCATGACTGTGATGACACAGACTTTGAAAAACTTTAGAGAAAACGTCCTACCGCGGCCGACCCTTTTCGATATTCTGGCCCACTTCGAACCACAATCACATTATCAATTCTCGCGGCGTGTGCGCAATAATTTTGAAGAATTGGCCAATAAATACTACAAGTCTACCTGGATGTTGGGCAGTTACGGTGGCAAAGCCCAGATGCAGACGGATATTCGCGGCATTGGGGTTGCCTCGCGTATTGAAATTGGCCGCCTGGTCCTGCGCGAGGGCAATTTTCAGGCTTTGATAGAAAGTGCCTTTGAACTGTTTCAACAGGCGCAGGCGCACCAATTGGCCTCGGGAAATATTGATCGTCTCCTCGTGCGTTTTAATAAATCGGACGAGCGGCCTAGAGATCGCCAACACCTTGGCGCAGTATTTGCAAAAGTATTTGGTGAGCAATGCACTTTTATGAACCACAATGAGAACTTGCTCGAAATGGGGCATAGCGTCGTTTACCAGACCATCGTCCAATACTTGCGCGAGGATGGGCTCTACCACAGCGCCCACCGCAATCGCATCGAAACCGTGCAGCGCCATTTGCAGCAAGAAGTGGGGCGCTACGAAAACTTCAAATTCTATGTTCGACCCACCGCAGTAGAAGGGAATATTCCGCGCTTGGATTTCTGTTATACTGGCGCTGAGCCAGACAAGATGGTAGAAGCCTTCATGACTGGTTATACAGAGGAGCATCCCGAATTTGTTGCGCCGGATGTCTTCCGCGCTCAGCGCCCGCGTTTTGTTGGACTCAAGGCCTATGAACGCGCCAGTCGGCGCTATGGCGGCTTGTGGATTCTGCAGCATGATATAGTGCGTTTTATCTCGCCTCAGCAAGTAAGTATCCTCTACCTATTCTTCAACCAGGATTTTCAACCCGAAGAGGAAAGCTGGTTGAGCTGGGATGACCTCTTTCTGCGTCAGCAGATCTCCCCTTTTGTAAATCGTTCTTCGCGCAATTCGCAAACTTTTCTAGAAATGATCTTGGAAGCGCTAGTGCGCAATGGCTTTGTCGAGGAAGATGGGGATGTTTTCCGCCTGGCCAGAGGGTTTTCCAACTTCAAGCATGTATCGTTTTACCAGCTTGGAGATTATCGCAGGCAGGGTATCTAGGCTTGGGTGTGGTCTGTGCGCGGGCTCAGTTGGAAAATGGACCGATCGGCAGGGCTGATTGGCCATTTTTTCATTCGGATTAAAGGGGATATGAACAGTAAAATCCACCGATTTTACGCCACTAGTATAGGTGGGCTCGAAGATGTGGTGCTGGACGATTGCCAGAATAGATTAATCGGTCTGGAAAAAGTGCGCATTGAGCGTGGCGGCAGGGTCGGACGCATTTTTTTTCAATATGAGCGCAGCCCCAAACAACTCGTAGAGATTCATTCGGCTGTTGGTGTTTTTGCCCTGCTGGCCGAGGTGTTTGGCATTACGGTTGGCAAAACTAGTATCGAACGTATCAAAACTAAAATTACTGCGCTTAATATCGAACCGGTACAGCGTTTAGCCAGGGCTTGTGGTGCCGCTACAGATGGCTCGCATTACGATCTGAATGTCACCCTGCAGGGGCACCACCGATTTACAACCTTAGAACTCAGAAGGGCGGTTCAAGAAGTTTTAGAAGGACAACACGGTCTCCGTGGAGGAGAAGATGGCTTGTCTTTCTATCTCCAGGTTACTGGAAAACGGGCTATAATCGGGCTGCGTTTGAGCAGTCGTAGCATGAAAACTGCGCTAGCTTGCAGTTTAACTTATTTGATGGGTATGCAGCCGCAAGACAAGGTGATCGGTCTTCACTGCCGCGGCGGCGAATCCAAGGTTATGGAAGAGGCCGGGTTTGTGCAGCGTTTTATTGCCTTATCAGAGATGGGAATAAAAGAGCCAGAAGCCAACAACATATCAGTGATTGGCGAAGTGAACCATATGCCGATAATTGATGCCGGCGTGACCTATGTTATGGCATACAGCCGCTTGGGGCGGACTAACTTGAGTTGGGGTGAATTAGCCGAAGTGGCGCGCGTGATCGAGCCAGGAGGAGTTGTGGGGCTAGTAGTGCAAGCACCGCGGCAATGGGTCGCCGGATTGCAAGAAGCCAATTTACCTTTTGATATTATGGCCGGGGTGCCGATTAATTTAAAAGGACGGCGCTGCGGTCTTTTATTACTCGAGCGAATAGAAGAATTTGATGCTCAAATAGACCTCTTAGACATTGAATGGGACGATGTGTAAAAGATTTATTTTTATCGAGCCCTTTACGCCCTCTTACGATCACTACCTATAAGTTATTAATAGAGTGGGGTTTAAGTCGATAAAATAAGATTTTTTATTCTGTCTTTCCTAACTAATCCAACCCTTTTCCTTAGACAAACCTTAGATAGAATTACCCGGCCAACAGGGCATCCAGCTTGTCCACGGCCTCGTCCCGGCGCTCCGGGTAGAGGTGTGCCCATAGGTGTCCAGGGTGATCGTGACCGAGCTGTGCCTGAGCTGCTCCGATACTGTTTTTACATCGGCCCCGGCGTAGATCAGCAGGGAGGCGCAGGTGTGGCGCAGATCGTGAAACCGTAGCGTGCCGATGTCCGCGGCCAACGCGGCTAGTTCCAATTGGTGGGAGATCCGGCCAATACCAGCGGCTGTCTTTGGAGATCGACGGCTGTCAGATGGCGTTTCAGGTGGGGGAGAAGCCCGGCCAGGTGACGATGGACTATGTGCAGACGGGGCAGCTCCACGGACAGCGGCAGGTGGCGGCGTTTCTGGATAAGCAGATGGAGGGGAGGTGAGGGGGCGGGGGAGGGGGGGGGCAGAAGGGCGGTGGATGAAGGATGAATAACGGGGCTCTTACTCAGCCCCTAATCTGGT